>Ga0065721_10048758_pt1 | contig 93639 bp, 89 predicted proteins | sample Mesricmetagenome_FD_59108 | JGI IMG/M metagenome (GOLD analysis project Ga0065721, IMG submission 59108) | Mesophilic microbial community from rice straw/compost enrichment Sample: eDNA_1 v2 (version 2) | ecosystem: Engineered > Solid waste > Grass > Composting > Bioreactor | place: USA: Davis... | reverse complement strand
GACGAGTCCAGCCCGATGGTGGACGCCCGTCTCGCCGACGGCAGCCGCGTCAACATCATCGTGCCGCCGCTGGCGCTGGCCGGCGCCTGCATCTCCATCCGCAAATTCGCCCGGCGCACCATCGGCTTCCGCGAACTGGTCGAGTTCCGCAGCCTGTCCGACCCGATGGCGCGGGCGCTGGAGATCATCGGGCGCTGCCGGCTGAACGTCATCATCTCCGGCGGCACCGGGTCGGGCAAGACGACGCTGCTGAACGCCATGTCGCGGATGATCGACGCGGCGGAGCGCGTCATCACCATTGAGGACGCCGCGGAGCTTCAATTGCAGCAGCCGCATGTCGTCCCGCTGGAAACGCGCCCGCCCAACCTGGAAGGCCAGGGGCAGGTCACTCAGCGCGACCTTGTGCGCAACGCGCTGCGCATGCGCCCCGACCGGATCATCATCGGCGAAGTGCGCGGGGCGGAGGCCTTCGACATGCTCCAGGCCATGAACACCGGCCACGACGGGTCGATGTCCACGGTCCACGCCAACAACCCGCGCGACGCGCTGAGCCGTGTCGAGAACATGGTGCTGATGGCCGGCATGAACCTGCCCAGCCGCGCCATCCGCCAGCAGATCGCCGGGGCCGTGAACGTCATCGTGCAGGTCCAGCGCATGCGCGACGGCGTCCGCCGGGTCACCCACGTGACCGAGCTGGTCGGCATGGAGGGCGACGTGATCCTGACCCAGGACCTCTTCACCTTCGAGTTCCGCGGCGAGACGCGCGACGGGCTGATCGACGGGCGCTACGTCCCCAGCGGTCTGCGGCCCCGCTTCATGGACCGCATCGCCTATTTCGGCCAGGAGGCGGCCTGGACCGCCGCCACCGCGACCTGAGAGAAGGAGCAGGGGCGATGAACCAACTTCTGCTGCTCCAGGCCGCGACGCTGCTGCTGGCCGGCAGCACCGTCCTCTTCGCCGTCGCGACGGTGCGCGAGGGGCGCCGCCGCAAGGCCCTGCGGGAGCGGCTGGCGATGGTCGCCCAGGGCGAACGGGCCGACGGCGCGAAGACGGACGAGGGCGACACCGACATCACCGGAAGGGGCGCCGTGACGCTGGCCGACCGGGTGAAGCTGCGCATGTCGCGCTTCTACGCCCGCCGCCAGACGGTGTACCTGCCGCCCGGCATCCGCCTGTGGCGCGCCCTGCTCTACGCCGCGATCGTCGCCGGCCTGTGCTGGTGGATGTCCGGGCCCCTGCTCGGCGACGTGGGGGCGGTGGCGCTGGCGGCCCTGGCCCTGCTGGTCACGCCGCGCCTCGTCTTCGCGTCGAGCCGCCGCAAGACGCTGGACGCCCTGCTGAACCAGCTTCCCGACGCCATCGGGCTGGTGGTGCGGGCGACGCGGGCGGGCATTCCTGTCTCCGAAAGCCTGCGGATGGTCAGCGTCGAGCTGTCGGAACCGGTCGCCCCGCTGTTCCGCCGCATCGTGGACGAAACGGCGATGGGCGTGGACCTGGACACCGTGCTGGGGCGCGCCGCGGCCAACGTCCGACTGCCGGAGTTCCGCTTCTTCGTCGTGACCCTGCTGCTCCAGCGCGAGACCGGCGGCAACCTGACGGAGCCGCTGGACAATCTGGCCGACATGATCCGGCAGCGCCTCCGCGTCCAGATGCGCAGCCGCGCCCTGACGTCGGAGGCGCGCAGCTCCGCCGCCGTATTGGCCGCCCTGCCCTTCCTGGCCGGCGGCGGGCTGTGGGCGCTCAACCCCGACTACGCGGCCCGCCTGATCGGCGAACCCAGCGGGCACATGATGCTGGCGCTGGCCGGCGGCCTTCTGGTGACCGGCGTCGTCTCCATGCAAATCCTCATCCGCAGGACCCTGTCATGACCGACGGACCGATCACCCAACCCCTGCTGCTCGGCTTCGGCGCGCTGATGGTCCTGACCGGCGTGGTCGGGCTGCGGTCCTGCGCTCTGCGCGACCGGCTGCTGGCCCGGCTGAGCGCCTTGCGCGGCGGGACTTCGGGCGCGGCGGAACGGCCGGACAGGCCGCGGGCCAAGCCGCTGGCCCTGGTCGGCGCCTGGCTCGCGCGGACACCGCTGGTCGGCTCCGCGGACCGGGAGCAGATGCGCCGGACGCTGGTCGCCGCCGGCTACGCGCGGCCGGAACATCTGTCCACTCTGCTGGGGATCAAGCTGCTGAGCATCGGCGCGGGAATAGCACTGGTGTCGCTGGCCGCGGGCGACCTGCTGTCGTCGATGATCGGACCAACGGGAGACGTGGCGCAGGGCATCGCCGGTGCGCTGTTCGGCTGGCGCCTGCCCGACTTGGCACTCGGCCGCATGCGCGACCGCCGCCTGGAGGAGATGCGCAACGGCCTGCCCGACGCGCTGGACCTGCTGGTCATCTGCGGCGAGGCCGGGCTGGGCCTGGAGGCGGCGGTGGACCGCGTGGCCCGCGAGATCGCCACCGCCTATCCGGCGCTGAGCGGCGAACTGGCGGCGACCGCGGCGGAAATGCGCGTGATGTCCGACCGCAGCGGCGCGCTGGCCAGCCTCGCCGCGCGCCTCGACGTCGAAGGCGTCCGGGGTATGGCGACGACGCTGATCCAGGCCATGCGCTACGGCACGCCGCTCGCCCAGGCGCTGCGCGTCCTGGCCGGGGAGATGCGCGCCCAGCGCCTCGCCCGGTTCGAGGAGAGGGCGGCGCGCCTGCCGGTGCTGCTGACCCTGCCCATGGTGGTGTTCATCCTGCCCTGCGTTTTCATCATCGTCGGCGGCCCGGCGATGCTCGACGTCTCGTCCACCTTCGGCGCCCAGTCCGGCCAAGGCCGGCCCAGCGTCGAGCTTCCGTCCAACCAGAGCAACACGGCCGGAGTTGCCTCGCATGGAGGTTCGCGATGACCGTCCCGTCCGCCCGCCGGTTCCCCCGCACCCTGGCCGTCCTGGCCCTGCTGGCGATGAGCGCCTGCGCCACCGCGCCGGGCAACAACACGGGCAGCGGCCCCGCCAGCGCTTCCAGCAGAGGGAGCGGCAGCGGGCCCACCGCGAACGCGTCGCTCGATGACCGCGGGCGCGTCCAGCTCCGGCTCGCCCGCGCCGCGCAGGAGTCCGGTGACGCGCCCTCGGCGATCCGCTTTTACCGGTCGGTGCTTGAACAGGCGCCGGGGCATGTCGGGGCACTGGTCGGGCTGGGCGAAGCGCTGGAGGACGCCGGTTCGCCTGGGGAAGCGGTGACCGAACTGCAAAAGGCCGCCGCCGCCGCGCCGGGCAATCCGGAGGTGCAGGTGGCCCTGGGCCGCGCGCTGGTGCGCGCCGGGCGGCCGGGCGACGCCCTGGCGCGGTTCGAGGCCGTGCTGAGCCGCAACGACAGCGACCTGCGCGCGCACCTGAACCGCGGCGTCGCCCTCGACCTCGCCGGCCGGCATGGCGAGGCGCAGGCCGAGTACCGCCGGGTGCTGTCGTCGGAGCCGGACAACACGGTGGCGACCGCGAACCTTGGCCTGTCGATGGCCCTGTCGGGCAAGACCGGCGACGCCGTGGCGATCCTGGACGGGTTGGTCCGCAACGGCGTGGATTCCTCGCGCGTCCGCCAGAATCTGGCGCTCGCCTACGGGCTGAAGGGCGATCAGGAGGCCGCGGCCCGCGTGGCGCGCCTGGACCTCGACGAAGGCGGCGTGCGCTCCAACCTCGTCTTCTACGAGACCGCGCGCCAGATCGTTGCCCAAGTCGTCGCATCAAAGCCGTGAGGCGGCCATGCGCAGCCTCATCCCCTTCCCCAGGCGCGACCGCCGCGGCGTCAGCAGCCTGGAACTGGCGCTGGTGTCCCCCGTGCTGATCGCGGCCATGATCGGGCTGGCGGAAATCGCCTACACCCTGACCGTGGACGGCCTGCTCAACTACGCCGCCCGCGCCGCCGCCCGCAGCGGCTTCACCGGCGTGATCCAGAGCGGCTACACCGACCGGCGCGCCCAGGTGTGCGACACCGTTCGCCGCCTGACCTACGGGATCCTCGACCAGACCCGGCTGACGGTGCAGAGCCACAGCTACGCCACCTTCTCGACCCTCAGCCAAACCAACGGCGGCGCGCCGCCGGCCACGTCGCTGACCAGCCTGAACTGCAACTCCAACCTCTGGAACGCGTCGCAGACGGCCGCGGCCTTGGGGCAGAGCGGGCAGGTCGTGGTCTACGTGCTGCGCTACGACCAGCCGCTGCTGACCGGGCTGGGGGCGGGCCTGCTGGGCCAGGACGTGCTGGTGCACGAGGCACGGCTGGCCGTGCGCAACGAACCCTTCATGACCACGGAGTGACGGCGATGACGGACCGCTCCGAAACACGCCCCGCGCCCTTCTTCCGATCGCCGTTCCGGGACCGCCGCGGCATCGCGGCGCTGGAACTGGCGCTGCTGGCGCCGGTGCTGATGCTGCTGATCACCGCGACGTACGACATCGTGCGCTACACCAGCCTTGTCATGACGCTGAACCGCACCGCCGCGAACGTCAGCGACGTCGCCACGCAGTTCGACAAGCTGCGGGCCGGCATGACCGTGGTCCAGGGCAACGAAGTGGGCGTGCTGTTCCTGGCCGCGGCGGACGTCGCGCGCCCGGTCGACGTGATGGCCGGGGGCACGGTGATCATCTCGTCGGTTGCCAACATGGGCCAGGGATCGCGGGTGATGTGGCAGCAGCAGCAGGGCACCGTCACCGCGTCCAGCCAGATCGGCCTGCCCGGCGCCGTCGCCACCCTGCCCGCCGGTTTCACCCAGCAATCGGGCGACAACGCGATCTTCACGGAGATTTTCTACCGCTTCACCCCCTTCGTGCTCAGCTGGCCATGGCTCGGCAGCGGCGGCAGCTCCATCGTCCTGTACGCCCGCGCCGTCTACCAGCCGCGCCTCGGCACGCTGACCACGCTGGAGACCGGGCCATGACAAATTGCCACTCTCCGCATTGCCACTCTCCGCATTGCCACTCTCAGCACGGCCTCTCTCGGGGCGCCCTGGCATCCCTGCTGCGGGACCGGCGCGGCAACACAGCCCTGATGTTCGCCGCCGCCGCGGTCCCGCTGCTCGGCATGGTCGGTCTGGCGGTGGACTATGGGCGCGCCTTCCTGGTGCATACCCGCCTGCAAACGGCCATCGACGCCGGCGCGCTCGCCGCGGGAAAAATGCTGAACTCGACGGCGACGGCGCAGCAGGACGTGGCCAAATACGTGGCCGCCAACCTGCCGCCCAACTACATGGGCGCCGCCATCCAGACGCCCGTGGTGATGCTGGACCAGACGAACCAGCGGGTCGCCGTGTCGATCACGGCGACGGTCCCAACGACCTTCCTGAAGGTGCTGCGCGTCAACGAGCTTCAGGTCAACGTGGCCAACGAGGTGCAGCGGGCCAACGCGGGGATGGAACTGGCGCTGGTGCTGGACGTCACCGGGTCGATGGCCAGCAACAACCGCATCGTCGAGATGCGCACCGCGGCCACGGACCTCGTGAACATCCTGTTCGGGCCCGGCAGCACGCCGCCCAAAAATCTGTGGATCTCCATCGCGCCCTACGCGGCGGAGATCAACATCGGCAACCAGCGCACCGGATGGCTGGCGCCCGGCAGCTACACCGCCAGCAAATGGGCGTCGCAGGGCTGGCGCGGCTGCGTGCTGGCCCGCACGGCCCCGCAGGACCAGACCGAGACCCCGCCGGCCACGCAGCCCTTCAAGCCCTTCTGGTATCCGAACAACCAATACAACGGCAACAACAACGACAACCCCTGGACGAACAACAACATCACCGACGACGGCACCTACCGGCAGACCAACGACATGGCCGGTCCCAACCTGGGCTGCCCGCCGGCGATCATGCCGCTGACCAACGACCGGCAGGCGCTGCTGTCCAAGATCGCGTCGCTGAAGCCGGTGAACCGCGGCGGCACCATGGCGAACCAGGGCCTTCAGGCCGGCTGGTTCACGCTGTCCCCGCAGTGGCGCGGCCTGTGGGGCGGAACCACGCCGTCCAACCTGCCGCTGAACTACGGCACGCAGGACATGAACAAGGCGGTGGTCCTGCTGACCGACGGCAACAACGAATGGTACAGCTACAAGCCGCAGGGCGACTACACCAGCTATCAGCGGATCGGCGACGGGCTGCTGGGCACCACGAACCTCAACCAGGCGACGACGGCCATCAACAACCGCATGCTGACGCTGTGCACCAACATGAAGGCGGCGGGGATCACCCTGTTCACCATCACCGTCGGCGGCAGCACCAGCGACGCCACCCGCAAGCTGTACCAGCAATGCGCGTCGCCGGGGCCGAACCACTACTTCGACTCCCCCAACTCCACGGACCTGCAAACCATCTTCCGCCAGATCGCCGGACAGCTCAGCAACCTGCGCATCATCCGGTAACGCCGTCCGCCTGCCTATCTTTTGCCCAAGCTCGCGACATGAACAAATGATAGGCAAACGAACAAAGAAGAGGCTTCAAACCGCGCCGACCCGCTGGCCGGTCAGCCGGTAGACCGCTGTGGCGACGGCCATGTCCTCGCTGTGTGCGACATCCATCCGGCGGTCGATGTAGTTGCCGAGGAACTCGACCAGCGCGTCACGCGTCACGGCCTGGACCCACCCGCCATGGGCACCGAAGGCCTGCATCGTCCAGAACTCCGACGCCAGCAGGGCGGAGCGGGCGCTCTTGGCCGACCCATCCCAATGGGACCATAGGAAATCGATGGCAGCCTGTGCGACCGTAATCACAAGGCCGGCGTTGATTCCGCGTGACGACATCGTAGCCTCCATCTCTGTGTACCGGGCTTTGTGTACCGGGCGGATGCTCGCGAGCTGACCTTCGGCATAGCAAGAACAATGCCAAGCCAAAAAGGCCAAGAAGGGGGAGGATCGACCATGAACGCAATGAATGAGGAAGAAGCCCGCAACGCGCTGAAATGCATCGAAAAGGACATCGAATCCCTGGACGCGCAGATCGCCGCCGCGGAACGGACGATCCGGCGGGCCAAATCGTCCATCGAGCAGTTTGCAAAGGTGCGGGATGCCCTGCTGGACGAGGCGCAAAGCATCCTCGACCAATTGGACCGGCCGCACTGACGGTCAGAACGTACGGGCGCCGTTGACGCTGGTCAGCAGCGCGTAGACGGAGGTCGTGGCGCAGATGAACAGGCGGTTCCGCTTCGGCCCGCCGAACACCACGTTCGCGACCACCTCCGGCACCAGCACCTTGCCGATGAGGGTTCCATCGGGGTCGTAGCAGTGGACTCCGTCCCCCGCACTCGTCCAGATGCGGCCCGCCATGTCCAGCCGGAACCCGTCGAACAGGCCGGCGATGCACTCCGCGAACACCTCCCCGCCGGACAGGCGCCCGTCTTCCGCGACGGCGAAGCGGCGGATGTGACGCGGCCCGTCCGGCTGGTGGGTGGCGCCCGTGTCGGCGACGTAGAGGGTCCGTTCGTCGACCGAAAAGGCAAGGCCGTTCGGCCGGACGAAATCGTCCGCGGCGATGGCGATGTCCCCCGTGCGCGGGTCGATCCGGTAGACGTGGCAGGCGCCGATCTCGCTCTCCGCCCTGTGCCCCTCGTAGTCGCTGTCGATGCCGTAGGCCGGATCGGTGAAGTAGATCGTCCCGTCGGAGCGCACGACCACGTCGTTCGGACTGTTCAGGCGCTTGCCCTCGAACCGGTCGGCCAGCACGGTGATGGACCCGTCATGCTCCGTCCGGGTGACGCGCCGGTTGCCGTGCTCGCAGGTCACCAAGCGGCCCTGGCGGTCCACCGTGTTGCCGTTGGAATAGCCGGCGGGCGACCGGAACACGCCGACCGTGCCCGTCGTCTCGTCCCAGCGCAGCATCCGGTCGTTCGGAATGTCGCTCCAGACCAGAAAGCGGCCGGCGGGGACATAGGCCGGCCCCTCCGCCCAGCGGCAGCCGGTGTACAGCGTTTCAAGCCGCGCGTTGGGGTTGATCAGCCGGTTGAATCGCTGGTCGAAGATCGCTGTGACCGGGTCCATGGAACACTCCCGCGCGATGTCGTTCAAGGCACGATACCGCGGCCACGCTTCAGACGTAACTATCCGTTTGGCTGATTGATAGACCCTCTAACTTTTGAAACACTCGCACCATGGACCGCTCCGCAACGACGGACGCGGACACACAGAAGGCCGCCAGAAGGGCCACACCAGCCAGGGAGGAATCGCCATGACGCGCAGCGTGCGTGTGCCGACCGCTGTGGTTGCCGGGTTGCTGATGATGTCCGCGACCGCCGCGGTCGCCGCACCCAAGACGGTGCCGGGACCAGGGCCGGAGCCGCAATGCTTCAAGCCGTGGAAGGCGGACACGAAATACTATCAGTGGACCAAGAAGGACGGTCCCTACCGCATCGCCATCGTCAACGGCTTCGTCGGCAACACATGGCGGATCCAGATGATCCAGACCGCCAAGGCCTACGCCGAGCAGACGGGGATGAAGGACAAGATCAAGGAACTGAAGGTCGTCTCCACCGGCACCGACGTGGCCGCCCAGCTCGGCGCCATGGAGGACTTCATCAACCAGGGCTACGACGCCATCGTGACCATCGCGGTCGCCCCCGACGGCTTCGACCGCGTGATCCGGCTCGCCGACCGCAACAACGTCGTGGTCGTGCCCTTCGACAACGTGCTGGACACCGACAAGGTGATGCAGGTCAACGAGGACCAGCTGGAGATCGGCCGCATCTCCGCCCGCCACATTTTGAAGGAACTGGGCTCCAAGCGCGACGGCAAGGTGCTGGAGGTGCGCGGCCTGCCCGGCAACTCCGTGGACCGCGACCGGCACCTGGGTTTCCGCGAAGTGATGGAGAAGGAAGCGCCCAACATCCAGATCATCGAGATCGTCGGCAACTGGGACGACGGCACCTCGCAGAAGGCCACCGCCGATGCGCTGGCCGTGCACGGCCGTTTCGACGCGGTCTTTACCCAGGGCGGCTCGACCGGCACCGTGCGGGCGATGATGGACGCCAAGCACCCCTTCGTCCCCATGGCGGGCGAGGCGGAGAACGGCTTCCGCAAGCTGATCGCCACCCACGCCAAGGACGGCCTGAAGGGCCTGTCCTACGGCCAGTCGGCCGGCCTTGTCGCCATTTCCATGAAGGCGGCGATCTCGGCGCTGGAAGGCAACCCGATGCCCCAGCTCATCTCCGTGCCGATCCCGGTGGAGGACTACACCAGCCTGAAGGCGGGCGTGAACTACTGGCCCGACCTGACCGACAACTTCTTCGCCGCCAACGCCTTCCCGGCCTGCGGGGTGAACATCTCGGCGCCGGAGATCATGGCCAAGGACGCCAAGAACATCCAGTGAGCCAGACCACCGCCGCCCCCCATCCGGACGCCGGCACCCGCCCGCCGTTCCTGACGCTTTCGGGCATGTCGAAGCGTTATGGCGGCGTGCGGGCGCTGGCCGACGTCACCTTCGCCTGCGCGCGCGGGTCCATCCACGCCGTGCTGGGGGAGAACGGGGCCGGCAAGTCCACGCTGATCAAGATCATCGCGGGCGTCGTCCAGCCGGACGAGGGCGCCATGAGCCTGGACGGGCGCGCGGTCGCCTTTCCCAACCCCGCTGTCGCCAACCGCGCGGGCGTGGTGTGCGTGTTCCAGGAACTGTCGCTGATGCCCGACCTGACGGTCGCCGACAACATCCTGGTCGGCGATCCGCCGCGGCGCTTCGGCCTGATCGACCGGCGCGCCCAACGGCTGCGGGCGGAGGAGCTTCTCGCCTCCATCGGCTGCGAGGACGTGAACCCGCGGCTGACGGTACGCGACCTCCCCCTCTCCCGCCGCCAGATGGTCGAGATCGCCAAGGCGCTGAGCAAGCGCCCGCGGCTGCTGATTTTGGACGAGGCGACCTCGGCCCTGACCGCCGCTGACGTGGAGCGCGTCTACGCCATGCTGGCGCGCCTGAAGGCCGAAGGGGTCGCGATCCTCTACATCTCCCACCGGATGCACGAGATCGACGCGCTGGCCGACACGCTGTCGGTCTTCCGCAACGGCCGCCACATCGAGACTTTCCCGAAGGGCGCCCGCTCGCCCGCGCGGATCGTCGAACTGATGATCGGGCGCGAACTGACCGCCCAGTACCCGCCGAAGCCGCAATTGGCCGGACCGTGCCACCCCCGGCCGCCCGCGCGCCTCGTGGTGCAGGATCTGACCTGGGGCGAACGGCTGAAAGGGCTGTCCTTCACCATCGGCCGCGGAGAGATCGTCGGACTTGGCGGGCTCGATGGTCAGGGGCAGAAGGAGGTGCTGCTGGCCCTCTTCGGCGTGCTGAAGGGTGCGGGCGGCACGGTGACCGTCGACGGGAAGCCCCACCGCCCGTCCTCCCCGGCGGAGGCCAAGGACGGCGGGCTCGCCCTGATCCCGGAGGACCGCAAGACCGAGGGGCTGATGTTGCCGATGTCCATCGCGGACAATCTGGTCGCGGCGTCGCTGCCGCGCATCTCCGGCCTCGTGATCGACCGGGCGCGCGAGCGCGCCGCCGTGGCGGAGGCGGTGCGGCGGCTTCAGATCAAAATCGGCAGCCCGGAGGACGCCGTCTCCACCCTGTCCGGCGGCAACCAGCAGAAGGTGGTGATCGCCAAGTGGCTGATGACGGAGCCGGGGCTGATCCTGCTGAACGACCCGACCCGCGGCATCGACGTGGGCACGAAGCAGGAGATCTACCGCCTGCTGCGCGACCTTGCCGACGCCGGTGCCGCCATCCTCTTCTACTCCACCGATTATGATGAACTGATCGGCTGCTGCGACCGGGTCAACGTCATGTACGACGGCCGCGTGGTGCGGGAACTGGAGGGGGCCGCCATCACCGAACAGGCGATCGTCGCCTGCGCCCTGAACATGGAAGAGGCTGGCCGTGGCTGACGTCGCTGTTCCCGCGGGCCGCCCCGTCGGACGCGGCAACCTCGCCCTGCGGCTGCGGCAGAACGCCGGGCTGCTGGGGGCCGTGGCGCTCTTCATTGTCTTCTACGGCGTCTACAACCTTTACCACCCCCGCGGCTTCAGCGAACAGGTGCTGATCCAGAACGCCAACGAGGTGTTCAGCATCGCACTGGTCGCCATGGCGCAGACCGTGCCGGTGCTGATGGGCGGGCTGGACCTGTCGGTCGGCGCGGTCATGACGCTGGTGAACTGCCTTGCCAGCCATCTGGTGGCGGGGTCGCCGGTGCAGATCGTCCTGGGCGTCGTCGCCTGTCTGGCCGCGGGCACGGCCTTCGGCTTCCTGAACGGCTGCATTGTCGTCTATGGGCGCATCCAGCCGATCATCGCGACGCTGGCGTCCGGGGCCATCGCCATCGGCATCGCCCTGTTCCTCCGCCCCAAGCCGGGGGGCAAGCTGGACGAGGATTTGTCCTGGGCCATGACCAACGCGCTGGGCGATCTGGCGGAGACCTACGGCCTGTTCGACGGCGGGCAGGCGGCGTGGTTCCAGCCCGTCGCATGGCTGCCCGTGCCGCTGGTGCTGCTGGCCCTCGTCATCCTGTGCGTCTGGATGCCGTTCGAGCGCACGCTGACCGGGCGCACGGTCTACGCCATCGGATCGGCGGAGGGGGCGGCCTACATGTCGGGGCTGCCCATCGCGCGGGCCAAGCTGGCGGCCTTCACGCTGGCGGGTTTCTTCGCCGGGGTGGGCGGGCTGTTCCTGGCGATCCAGACCTCGTCCGGCAACGCCGACATCCCGCAGGCCGGCGCCTACACGCTGAACTCCATCGCCGCGGTGGTGATCGGGGGCACGTCGCTGCTGGGCGGCAGCGGCGGGGCGGTCGCGTCGGTCGTGGGTGCCTTGGTCCTGCGCGCGATCTCCTTCAACTTCCGCATCTTCGACATTCCGCCGCTGATGCAGCCGCTGGTCGAAGGGCTGGTGCTGCTGGCGGCGGTCAGCCTGGGCGCCCTCCGCGCGCTGCGGACCCGGAACCGGCTGGAGCTGTTCCGATGAGCGCCGGCGCGAATCTCGCCATAAGGGCCGACACGAAGCCGATCCTGATCGCCGCGGCCTTCGTCGTCGTGATCCTGGCGGTCGGCACCGTCTACACGCTGGCCACCCAGGGGGCGGCGACGCTGCTGTCGCCGGCCTATTTGATCCAGCAGTTGCAGACCGGGTCGTTCCTGGGGCTGGTCGCGGCGGGGATGATGCTGGTCATCCTGATCGGCCACATCGACCTGTCCGTCGCCTGGACGCTGACCGCCGCGGCCATGACCGCCACGGCGGTCGGCGGTGCGCTCGCGGTGCCGGCGGGCCTCGCCGTCGGGCTGGCGGTCGGGCTGCTGAACGGGGTTGGAGTCGCCTACCTGCGCGTGCCCTCGATGATCTTCACGTTGGGCGTCAACGCGGTGCTGCGCGGCGTGATGGTGGCGCACACCGGAGGCTTCGCCCCGCAGACCGCCGCCACCGACGTGATGCGCGTCCTGGGGGCGGAGCGCGTCGCGGAACTGCCGGTGGCGGTGCTGATCTGGGGGATCCTGTCGCTGCTGACCGCCGGGTTGCTGGCACGCACGGCCTTCGGCAAGTCGCTCTATGCCATCGGCAATTCGGAGGCCGCGGCCTATCTCTCAGGCATCCGGACGCGCCGGGTGACCATCGTGGCCTTCGTCCTCTGCTCCCTGTTCGCCAGCCTGGCCGGAGTGATGCTGGCGGGCTACTCGACCAAGGCGTACCAGGGCATGGGCGACGCCTATGTGCTGCCGTCCATCGCCGCCGTGGTGATCGGCGGCACGCACATCCTGGGCGGGCGGGGCCGCTATCTCGGCACCGTGGTGGGCGTGATCCTGATCGTGCTGCTGAACTCCGTCCTGTCCATCATGCAGATGCCGGAGGCCGGGCGGCAGGTGATTTACGGCGGCATCATCATCGCGATGCTGCTGGTCTACGGCCGGGGCCAGCAGGCCCATTCATAACCAATGTCAGTAGCGCACCGTGATCGACAGCCGGTTGTCGCCGGGTTGCGCGGTGACGCGCGCCGATTCATAGCTGGGGATGCCCAGCGTGGTCTCGGCGTCGTTGGACACCCCGAACCCCTCCGCCGGCATGCCGACGAGGTTCCGGTTGAAACGCCGGTCACCGTTTTCGTCATGGTACAGGGCGATGGCGTAGGACGGGCGCTGCGGCACCGAGATGCAAAGCTCGGTGACACCGGCGCGAACCGGAGCGCGCACGCGCGCCAGCTTCTTGCCGGAGGCCAGGAAGTCCGCCGGGTTGTCGCCATACACGGTCAGGTTGATAAGACCGTTGGCGCTGCGCAGGTTGGACACCGTCACATGCAGGCGGACCGGGTTTGCCGTGCCGGAGCAGGCCCGCCCTTCGCCGGTGAACACCGTTTCGGCCTGCGCCTGCCCAAGGCCGACCAACAGCACAAGCGCGCCGGCCAGGGTATGCAGCGGCTTCATCACGTCAGTCTCCAATCCCCGCCTTCCGCGGTGTTCTCAAGGTCGCTTGCCGGACGCTCCACGTTCGCCGACAGCCAGTCGGCCAGCAGGCGTGCGTTGTGGAAGCCGGGCGTGTCGGTGGACAGGTCGAAGGTCGCCGCGACCGCCTTTTCCTGGGCCTCGCGCCAGGGCGACGGATCGGCCAGCAGGGTTTCAAGCGCCGCCGGAAACTCCGCCATGTCCGAGACGACCGGTCCGAGCGTCCAGAACAGATAGCGGGGGTTGTCGCGCCAGTCCGCCTTGTGGCCGTTCAGGAACAGGCACGGGCGCGGCGACAGCAGGAACTCGTACACCTGGCTCGACACGTCCCCGATGTAGGCGTCCGCACCCAGCGTGTAGGTCATGTCGATGCTGCGCACGCTGCCGAGATCGACGATCACGTTCGGCAGCGCGTTGTACTTGGCAAAGGCCGCGTATTTCTCCTCGGTCGGCGGAGAGAACAGGCGGACGTGCGGCGCGAAGATCAGGTTGTACCGATCATTGGCCGCAAAATGATCGAGCACCTTGAAGCCGAATTCCCGCCAGGACGACAGGTGCGGCCGGAAATGGGGATTGTACAGGATGGTCGGGCGGTCGTTGGCGAACAGGTGCCGTTTCTGCTGACGCAGGCGCCGGACGATGTCGAACTTCGCGTAGGCCCCGACCGCGTAATGGCCCGGCCGGATCAACCCGCCCTCCAGCAACCATTGGGCGGTTTTCGGCCCTGGCACGAGGGCGAAGTCGAACTGCGCGATGCGCTTGTCCACCGCGGTCGCCCGGTCCCCCGCGCCGTGGGCGGTGTGGATGAACTTGGGCCGGCGGACGCCAAAGCGCTTCAGGTTCAGGCTGGTCTTCTCCGGCACCACGATGGCGTCGTACCGGTCGAACAAAGCCCGGTTGTGCCACAGGGTCGGCAGCTTGGGCGGCAGGTCGAGCGTCCGCACACGGCCGTACAGCCGAACCGGCCAGGACTGCTCCAGCAGGCGGTAGGTCACCCGAGCGTCCGGGTAAAGGCGCTGGAGATGGCGGATGAAGTCCAGGTGCCCCTGCGTCGAGGCGACGACGTCCACCGCGAAGCCCGGCATGGCCGAAAGCTCGAACGCCATCGGCAGGCTGTGCAGGATCTGGTGATGCTGGGCGTTGTAGAAGAAGCAAACTCTCATGGGACTCGGCCTCTAAGCGATGCCGTTCAGGCGGTCCGCGCGCGGAACCAGCGCAGGACGGGGATCAGGAAGGCGACGAGGGTCACCACCGTTGCGAACAGCCGCGCCCAACCGGCGCCGATCAACCCATAATGCTGCACGGCCAGCAGCAGCACCGGCAGATAGGCCGCCGAACTCCACAGCCGGGCGCGCACCGCGGCCCCAGCCTCCCCGCCGCTGATCAGCACGGGCTCCAGCGGAAAGGCGGCGATGGAGACCACGGCCGACGCAACCAGCCACAGCATGACCGGATAGGCCGCCACGAAGTCCGGTCCGAGCACCAGCCCAAGCAGCCATTCGCCGCCAAGCCACGCCAGGACGAGGCTCAGGCTGGCCCCGCCGGCCGCCATCAGGGCGGAGCGCTGGACCAGGGCGCGCATGACGTGGTGCTCCCCACCCGCGCACAGCTTGGCCAGTTCGGGATAGATGGCGGGAACCAGCAACTTCGCCGGCTTCGCCAGCGCCTCCCCGATCTGGCGCGCCACGCGGAACAGCGCGGCCTCCGCCGGACCCAGCAGCCAGCCGACGATCAGCGTGCTCACATGCGTGAAGGCCAGTTCCAGGGTCGTGTTCAGGTTGGTGGACCAGACGAAGGACCAGATGCCCGGAAAACCCGCGGTCCAGCCGCCCCCGCGCCAGCGGAAGCCGTCCAGCAGGCCGCGGTTCTTCAGTTCCCGCCAGCCGGCGTGGATCAGGTAGAGCCCGGCCACCGCCGTGCCCAGATACCAGGCCGCCAGGAACCACCCCATCCCGCCGCCGCACAGCCAGACCAGCCCGCCGACCAAAAGCCGCACCACGTTGCCCAGGCTGCCCTGCACGGACAGCAGGTCGAACCGGTCCACCAGCCGCAGCACGCCCGTGGGCGTGGCGGTCACCATGAACAGCATCGACGTGGCGTACAGCATGACGGCCGGCATCAGGTCCGCCGGCCAGCCGAGATAGGGCGCCACCACCCAGGCCAGCACCATGGACAGAAGCGTGCCGATAACGGCGCTCAGCCCGTCCAGCGCGACGGTGAAGCGCAAAAGGCGCTGGAAGTCGCCCGTGCGCCCGTCCATCACGGCTGGGGTTCCGTAGCGCAGCACCGCCTGCCAGGATTGGAACTTGGCGATTTCCCCCATCGCCTGGGTGAAGGTGTGAATCAGGATCAGCGCGCCGAACGACTCCGTCCCCAGCGCGCGCGCGGCCACGGCCAGGGCGCCCAGGCTGAACAGGGCGTTCAGGCCCTTGCCGCCCAACAGGATGCCGGCGTTGGCGAACAGCTTCTTCAGCCGGCCGTCGCCGAACCACGCGGTTCGTTGCGGCATGGCCAACACAGTTTTCGGAAACTCGGAACTCATCGGCCTGCCTGTGCCGGGATCGCCTAATGGAAAAATTGTAGTCTCGCGGGCGAAAGCCGCCTGGACACTGGCGCTGCCTTCAACCATTTCCGGAGTGTCGTCACGCAAGGCCACTGGGATATCCCCGGAATGTTCTATGACCAGGGCGGACCACAGTGATATGCCGGAATCACTCCTATTGTAGTGTAACGTCCGTTACGTTACGGTGACGCCAACGATACATTCGGATGAGCCGAGCACGCAATGGAGAACCGCGGTGCCTGAACAGGGTTAGGCCCGACCACGCCGAGCGTGAGGCCAGTGCCGGTCGAAGACCTGCCGCGTGGGTGAGAGCCGCGGCGACGGTCACCGGAACCTCCTCCCGCAACCGGAGGCCTTCCCAAAGCTCGCACACGTCCTGAACAGCTGAATGGGTATTCCGGCGGCGTTCTGCCGCCGGTCGGCGTTGAGTGCCAACGCCGGACCGTCAGCGGGGAAACGCCGGATGCTTCACACAGTCTGACCTGGGCCTTTGCGAATTTGTAAGAGCGGGAAAGTTTGCATGTTGATACGCCGCCAATTCCTTGCATCGATCGCGTTGATCGCGGCGGGCGTTTGGACTTCCGGCCCGGCCCTCGCCCAGTCGGGCGCCCCAGAGGCTGGCGCGTTCATTCAAGGTCTGGGCGAAGAGGCCGTCCGCACCTTCTCCGACAAGGGCCTGCCGCGGGAACAGGCGCTCCGGCGCTTCCAGTCCTTGCTGCACAAGGGCTTCGACGTGCCCTACATCGGGCGCTGGGTGCTGGGCCGCTTCTGGAACCAGGCGACGGAGCAGCAGCAGGGCGACTATCAGCGCCTGTTCGAACAGCTGATCATCAAGACCTACGCCGGCCGTTTCCTCGAATATTCGGGCGAGACCTTCAAGGTGACGGGGGTCCGGACGGAAGGCGATTCCGACAGCATGGTCTCCACCCAGATCGTCCGCCCCAATGGGCCGCCCGTCAACCTGGATTGGCGGGTCCGGCGGCGCGACGGGCATTTCAAGATCATCGACGTGGTGGTGGAAGGCGTCAGCATGGGCGTGACCCAGCGGCAGGAATTCGCCTCGGTCATCCAGCAAAACGGCGGGAAGGTGGAGGGCCTGCTCCAGGCCCTTCGCCAGAAGGTGGGCTAAAGGATCGCGATGATGTCGTCCCCCACCCCATCCACCTGCTCCCTGCCGACGTGCAAAGCGACCTTCGCCACGCTGACCGAGGCGCTGGACTACGCGGCCGACAGCGAACGCGGCCTGAATTTTTATTCGGGAAGCGGGCAGCTTCTCGAAGCGCTGGGATACCGAGACCTGCGCGCCCAGGCTCTGTCGCTGGCCCGGCGCCTGCTGGCCGCCGGCTTTGAACCCGGCGAGCGGATCGCCCTGATCGCGGAAACCGCCGGCGACTTCGTCCGCGCCTTCTTCGCCTGCACCTACGCCGGGATCGCGCCGGTGCCGATGCCGCTGCCCGTGGCCTTCGGCGGGCGCGAGGGGTATGTCAGCCACATCCGCGGCATGCTGGGGGCGGCGCGGGTGTCCGGCCTGTTCGCCCCAGCCTCCCTGGTCGGCTGGGTCGCGGAGGCGGCGGAGGGTCTGGGACTGCGCGCCGTCGGCGACCTGGGCGTCCTCGACCGGTTTGCGGAACAGGGGATCGACCTTCCCGCGGTCGGCGCGGACGACATCGCGTACCTCCAGTTTTCCTCCGGCAGCACGCGATTCCCATCGGGCATCACGGTGACGCACCGCTCCTTCATGGCGAACGCGCGGGCGATCGTGGAGCACGGCCTGCTAATCGGCGAGGGGGACCGCGGCGTTTCCTGGCTGCCCTTCTACCACGACATGGGCCTGGTCGGCTTCCTGCTGGCCCCGCTCACCGCCCAGATTTCCGTCGACTTCATGCCGACGCACGAGTTCGCCCGCCGGCCGCTGACGTGGCTTTCGCTGATCTCGCGCAACCGCGGAACGCTGTCCTACAGCCCGAGCTTCGGCTACGAGTTGTGCGCGCGCCGGGCGACCCTGAACCGGCCGGAGGGGCTCGACCTGTCCTCCTGGCGCGGGGCCGGAATCGGCGGCGACATGATCCGCCCGCACATCCTCGCCAGCTTCGCCGAAACCTTCGCGGCCAGCGGCTTCGACCGGCGCGCCTTCGTGCCGAGCTATGGAATGGCCGAAACCACCCTGGCCGTCAGCTTCGCGCCCCTGCAAACGGGCGTGGAGGTGGACCGCGTGGACATGGACGTGCTGGAGGACGAAGGCCGTGCGGTGGCGCCGCAAGCGGCCGATGCCCGCGCGCGCGATTTCGTGCTGTGCGGCCCGCCCCTTCCGGAACACGCGGTCGAGGTCCGCGACCCCGACGGGTCCGTCCTGGGCGAGCGCCGCCTGGGGCGCCTGTTCGTCCGCGGGCCGAGCCTGATGAGCGGCTATTTCGACCAGCCGGAGGAAACCGCGCAGACCCTGTCGGCGGACGGCTGGCTCGACACCGGCGACCTCGGCTACCGGGTCGGCGAGGCGCTGGTGATCACCGGGCGCGCCAAGGACCTGATCATCGTCAACGGCCGCAACATCTGGCCGCAGGACCTGGAGTGGAGCGCCGAACGCGTCAGCGGGCTGCGCAGCGGCGACGTGGCCGCCTTCTCCGTCGACCAGGGGGAGGCGGAGCGCATCATCGTGCTCGTCCACTGCCGCACGCCGGATCCGGAGGCGCGGCAGGCGCTGAAGGCCGCCGTGGCCGGCACCCTGCGGGCGGAGCATGGGGCGGAGGCGCGGATCCTGCTCGTCCCGCCGCACAGCCTTCCGCAGACGTCGTCCGGCAAACTCAGCCGCAGCCGGGCGCGTCAGCTTTTCCTTCGCGGCACGTTTGGAGACGGTCTGTGACACGGGTCGTGGCGGTCACCGGGGGCACCGGGTTCCTGGGCCGCGCGGTCGCCGCCGCCCTGGCCCGGAAGGGCTGGCAGGTGCGCCTGCTCGTCCGGCGCAGCGCCGCCCACTGGCCCTGCCCCGACCATGAGCTGGAGCTGGTGTTCGGCGACCTCACGGACGCCGACGCACTGCGGCGCCTCGTGCGCGGCGCGGACGCCGTGGTGCATCTGGCCGGCCTGATCAAGGCGCGCTCGCGCGCCGAGTTCATGGCGGTCAACCGTGACGGCAGCGCCCGCCTCGCCGCCGCGGTGGCCGCCGAGGCGCCCGCCGCGCGGCTGGTCCACGTGTCCTCGCTCGCGGCGCGGGAGCCCCAACTGTCCGACTACGCGGCCAGCAAACGCGCCGGGGAAGACGCTGTCCGTGACGGATCCGGCGGGGCATCGTGGGTGGTGGTCCGTCCGCCCGCGATCTACGGCCCGCGGGACCGGGAGACGCTTGCGGTGTTCCGTTGGGCCCGCAGCCCCGTGCTGCCGCTGTTCCACGGCCCGGACTCCCGCGTCTGCCTGATCCATGTGGAAGACGCGGCCGAGGCCATCGCCGCCCTGTGCGCCGACGGCCCGTCGGGCTGCGTCTTCGAACTCAGCGACGGGCGGCGGGACGGTTATTCCTGGCGCGCCATCCTGGACGAGGCGGTGCGGGCGGTCGGGGGCGGCGCGCCCCGGATCGTGCGCGTTCCCCCGCCGCTGGTCCGGCTGGCGGGCGTCGTGGCGGGCTTCGCCGGGCGCCTTGCCGGGCGCGCGTCGATCCTGACACCCGGTAAGGTGCGGGAGATGCTGCACCCGGACTGGTCGTCCGCCGCGGAACGCCAGCCGCCGCCCGCTGTTTGGGCGCCGCGCATCGCGCTGCCGGACGGCTTCGCCGACACGGTCCGCTGGTACCGCAACGCCCGATGGCTGTGACCGTCCCGAATGTGGCTTCACGAATTTCCTCAAAGAGACGCCCGTCATGATCCAGAAAAGCGACATTGTTGATGTGATCATCAGCATGATCGGCGGTTTGCCGCAGGTTACCGAAGCGGTGACACCCGACACGAACATTGCCCGTGACCTTGGCCTCGATTCCCTCGCCGTCATGAATTTCGTCATGCAGCTGGAAGATCGGTTCGACGTCTCCATTCCCATGGACAGGCTGGCCGAAATTCAAACCGTCAACGATCTGGCCGCCGCCGTTGCGGACCTGAAGGGGCGCTGACCCGAATGAGCATTCTCGACAAGTTCAAGGCCCTTCAGGGGGCTTACGACACCGTGCAGTCCGCCGGTCAGGATCCCTTCTCCGTCTGCTTCGACGAGGTGCTGTCGCCGAGCGAAGCGGTGCTGAAGGGCCAGCGGGTCATCCTGCTCGGCACGAACAACTACCTGGGCCTGACCTTCGACCGCAGCTGCGTCGACAAGGCGGTCGACGCGCTGATGCAGGCCGGCACCGGCACCACGGGGTCGCGCATCGCCAACGGCACCTACGGCAACCATGCGGAGCTGGAGCGGCGCCTTGCCGCCTTCTACGGCTTCCGGTCAGCGATGGTGTTCTCCACCGGCTATCAGGCGAACCTGGGCATCCTGTCCACCGTCGCCGGCCGCGGCGACCACATCCTGATCGACGCCGACAGCCACGCCAGCATCTATGACGGCTGCCGCCTCGGCAACGCGGAGGTCATCCGCTTCCGCCACAACGATCCCGACGATCTGGCGCGCCGCCTCAGCCGCCTGAAAGACCAGCCGGGCAACCGTCTGATCGTGGTGGAGGGCATCTACAGCATGCTCGGCGACACCGCGCCGCTGAAGGAGATCGCGGCGGTGAAGCGGGAATGGAACGCCCACCTGCTGGTGGACGAGGCGCATTCCCTGGGCGTGCTGGGCTGCAACGGGCGCGGGCTGATCGAGCAGGCCGGGGTGGAGGAGGACGTCGATTTCGTCGTCGGCACCTTCAGCAAGAGCCTCGGCGCGGTCGGCGGATTCTGCGTCTCGAACCTGCCGGATTTCGACGTTCTGCGCATCGCCTGCCGCCCCTACATGTTCACCGCGTCGCTGCCCCCGTCGGTGATCGCCTCGGTCACGCAGGCGCTGACCCGCGTCCAGGAGGATCCGGGCCTGCGCGCGCGTCTGAACATCAACGCGCAGCGCCTCTACCGCGGACTGGAAGCGGAAGGCTTCATCCTCGGCCCGCAGGTCAGCCCCATCGTGTCGATCCGCATGCCGTCGACCGAGGTCGCCATCGCCTTCTGGAACGCGCTGCTGGAGGCCGGCATCTACCTGAACCTGGCCCTGCCGCCGGCCACGCCGGACAACGCGCCGCTGCTGCGCTCCAGCGTCAGCGCCGCCCACAGCGGCACGCAGATCGACACGGTCATCGCCACGATCACCGCCATCGGCCGCGAACTGGGCGTCGTCACCCAGCCCGCCCGCCGGCCCGAGTCGGCAAAGCGGCAGAGCGGCCTGCTCGGCGAGGTGCTCTGGCAGGGAAATCATAGCCAACAGGGGCAGGGGCATGGTCACCGGCATGACCATGTTCCGGTTGCGGGGAGCACACTGTGAAAGCCATCGTCCTCAGCGCCGGGCAGGGGAAACGGCTTCTGCCGTTGACGGAATCCCGGCCGAAATGCCTGCTGCCCTTCGCCGGCCGCCCGTTGCTGGAATGGCAGCTCCGCGCGCTCGCGATGCAGGGCGTTACGGAGGCCGTCGTCGTCGTCGGCTTCGCGGCGGAGGCCGTGGAAGCGGCGCTGCAACGGCTCGACGTGCCGGGCCTCCGCGTGCGCACGCTGTTCAACCCCTTCTACAGCGTCGCCGACAACATCGGCAGCTGCTACGTGGCGCTGCCGGAGATGGTGGGCGACTTCCTCGTCCTGAACGGCGACACGCTGTTCGAGCCGGCCGTTCTGGAAACGCTGCTGGCCAACGCGACCGCCCCGGTGACCGTCACCATCGACCGCAAGGAGCGGTACGACGCCGACGACATGAAGGTGTGCCTGGACGGCGGGCGCCGGCTGCTCGCCATTGGCAAGACGCTGCCGGCGGACAGCGTGGACGGTGAATCCATCGGCATGCTGCTGTTCCGCGGCGACGGCGGCAAGCACTTCGCCGGCTCGATCCAGGCCGTGATCAGCGAAGCCGAGGGGACGCGCCGTTGGTACCTGTCGGCCATCGACCGGCTGGCGCAGAACAGCGACGCCGTCGAGGTGGTGTCCATCGAGGGGCACCAGTGGGGCGAGGTGGATTTCCCCGCCGACGTGGAGCGCGCCCGGCGATTGGTCGAGGGTTGGGTCGCGGCCGGGCGCTTCGCCCTGCCCGAGGTGGATCAGCGCCTGTCGGCGTAAGGGCCCTGTTTGAAACGGCCCCTGTTTGAAACGAATGACCAAGGTCGGAGGCGCAGCCATGTCGAACGCGACCATGCGGAAATTCGGCTATCCGCACACCCTGGTGGCGGAAACGGCCCATTGGGCGGTTCTCGTCCGTCCGCAGCAGGTGACGCTGGGCTCCCTGGTCCTGGCCTGCCGGGAGCCGGCGACCGCCTTCGGTCAGGTGAGCGAAGCGGCCTTCGCCGACCTCCGCGCCGCCGTAGCCGGGGTGGAGGCTGTGCTGTCCGGCTTCGTGTCCTATGAGAAGATCAACCACCTGATGCTGATGATGGTGGACCCGGACGTCCACTTCCACGTCATTCCGCGCTACCAGGGCGCACGCCGGTTCGATGGCGTGGAGTTTCCGGATGCCGGCTGGCCCGGCCCGCCCGCGCTCGGCAGCTTCGTCGCGCCGCCGCCCGCCGTGTTCGACCGGATCGTGCAGGAGCTGCGCGACCGGTGGAACGCCCTGGCGACTTAGGACCGCGCCCCGTCAGGAAACATTGCCCGTGCTGCGCCTGATCGACCGGTACATCCTGCTTCAGACCGCAACGCCGCTCGGCGTTTCGCTGGGCGTCGTTCTGGCGGTCCTGGTGCTTGAGCGGATTCTGCGTCTGTTCGATCTGGTGGCGCAGCAGGGCAAGTCCTTCGGCCCGGTCCTGACCATGGCCATGAGCCTGGTGCCGCACTACCTCGGGCTGGCCCTGCCCGCGGCCTTCTTCATCAGCATCTTCCTGGTGGCGGCGCGGTTCAGCGGCGACAGCGAACTGGACGCGCTGCGCAGCTGCGGGATGTCGATCCGGCGCTTCGCCCGGCCGCTGCTCGGGCTGGGGCTCGTGCTGACGCTGTTCAGCCTCGCGCTCTACGGCTACATCCAGCCATATTCCCGCTACGCCTACCGCGCGATCTTCCACGCGGTGACCAACGCGCCCTGGGACGCGTCGATCGTGGCCGGCACCTTCATCGATGCGGGCGGCGGCTACACGCTGTACGCCGACCGGATGGACAGCACGGGCCAGTGGCTGGAGGACGTCTTCGTCCATGAACGTCAGGGCGACGGCACGGAGATCACCACCACCGCGCGCCGCGGCGAACTGCAACTGACCGACGACGGCGAGCAGATCTCCGTGGCGTTGCAGGACGCCGTGCAGATCCGCAGCGTCGCCGGCAAGCGCGACGCCGCGTTGGCCTTCGACAGCCTTGTGCTCGGCCGCCCCTTCACCATAAAAAACCCCCTGTTCCGCAACCGCGGCGACAGCGAGCGCGAAATGACGCTGACGGAACTGCGCGATGGGTGGCACGACCCGCGGTCCAAGGTTCCGCACGCCCGTCTGAAGGCGGAATTCCACGCGCGGCTGGTCCGCTCCTTCTCCCTGCTCGTCCTGCCCATGTTGGCCGTGCCGATGGGGATGGCGGCGAAGCGGACCTTCCGCTGGCAGGGGATCGCCGTGGCCGCGGTCATCCTGCTGCTCTACCACCACGCCGTCCAGCTGGGAGAGAGCCTGGCCGATCTGGGTCGGGCCAACCCGCTGTACAGCCTGTGGGGACCGTTCGTGGTCTTTGCCATCGGTTGCGGCGCCCTGTTCGTAAGCACCGAACGGCGGCCCGGCACGAACCCCTTCGACGCGCTGTTCGAACGGGTCGAAGGCGTCACGCGGCACCTGCGCCGCATCCTCCCGCACCGGAGGGTGCCGACGTGACACTCATCCTCTATTTCTCGCGGGCCTTCGCCGGACGGTTCCTCGCCGTGCTGCTGGCCTTCGCCGCCCTGCTGCAACTGCTCGACCTGCTGGACAAGGCCAGCGCGGTGCTGGAGCGCGGGCACGGTGCGGCCGACATGCTGACCTACATCGCCCTGCGCCTGCCCATATTCGTGAACCAGCTCGTGCCGCTGGCCGTGCTGATCGGCGCGCTCAGCGCCTTCATGACGCTGGCGCAGCACAACGAGGTGGTCGCCCTGCGCTCGGTCGGCGCGTCGCCCTGGCTGTTCCTTCGGCTGCTGGCCCCGACCGTGACCGTCGTCGTCCTGCTGCACGTCCTGCTGCTGGATCAGGTCGTGCCGCGGGCGGAGCGGGCCTTGCAGGATTGGTGGGCGGCGCGCGCCGCCCCCACGGTGGAGGCGGATGAAGCCCCCGCCAAGCCGGTGTGGATGCGCGTCGGCGACAGCATCGTCTCGATCGCCACGGTGGACGACAAGGGCCGCCGCCTCGCCGGCGTGACCATCGTGTCCCGCGACGACCAGGGCCGGGCGACCGGCCGCATCGTGGCGCACAACGCCGATTGGGACGACGGGCGCTGGACACTGCGCGATGCCGAGATCCTGACCTTGAGGAACGGCATCCAGACGGTGGAACACCGCGATGCCCTGCCCTGGCCGAACGGCCCGTCCCCCGACAACATTGCCTTCGTCGCCAAGCCCACGCTGTTCCTGTCGCTCCATCGGATCCGGTCCATCCTGGATGGCGCGTGGTCCGGCACGAAGCATCGCGCCTATTACGAGACCCAGATGCAGAAGACCTTCTCCATCCCCGCCTCGTCCTTCGTGATGCTGCTGCTGGCCCAGCCCGCGCTGCACGGCATCCGCCGCAGCCAGCGGTTCGGCTCCGGCCTCGCCGCCGGTCTGGCCTTGGGGCTGGTGTTCCTGCTGTTCCAGGGGATGCTGTCCGCGCTGGCGGAGGCGAACACGCTTCCCCCTGCCCTCGCCGTCTGGTTCCCGCTGGTGCTCTTCGGCTGCATCGGCGGCTGGATCCTGCTGTCGCTGGAGGAGTGAGCGATGTCCGTTGCGTCCGAACAGCGCACCGCCAGGACGGGTTGGAAGGGCCGGACCTACGATCTCGGCCGGATGAGCTTTCGCGATCTGCTGGTGGCCTACGCGACCTACCCGGCGATCCAGGTCTACGCAGCGATGGCCCTCGTCGCGGCGGCGCTGGCCGTCCTGTGGACCGAACGCGGCGCCCGCACCGCCCTTGCCGCGCTGGCCATGGTGCTGCTCTACCCGCTGGTGGAGTACGGCCTGCATCGCTACGTGCTGCACGCCCGCATCCTCTACAAGTCGCGGCTGACCGCGGCGTTGTGGAAGCGCATCCATTTCGACCATCACCAGGATCCGCACCGGCTGGAGGTGCTGTTCGGCTCGCTGGCCAACACGCTGCCGCTGATCCTGGCGCTTGCCCTGCCCATCGGCTGGGCGGTGGACGGTCTCGCGGGGGCCGCGGCGGCGCTCGCCAGCGCCACGACGCTGATGTGCCTCTATGAATTCTGCCACTGCATGCAGCACCTGAACGTCAAGCCGAAGAACGGCTTCCTGCTGCGCATCAAGCAGCGCCATCTGGCGCATCACTTCCACGACGAAACCAGCAACTTCGGCATCACCACCCCGCTGATCGACCAACTCGCCGGCACCCTGTCCAACGAGACGCGGAGCCGCCCGCGCAGCCCCACCGTCTTCAACCTAGGCTACGACGTGGAGGAGGCGAAGCGCTATCCCTGGGTGGCCGAGTTGACCGGCACCCCGCCCCGCGAGCGCCCGCCCGCCCTGCGGGAGGAGGAGAACCGCCCGTGACCGACATTCTCGATCATTCGCCCACAGCCGCGGTGCCGGAACGGCCTGCGGCGACCGACGTCGACATCGAACCGGTCGCCGGCCGGGCCGGCATGGAGCGGTTCATCCGCTTGGCCTTCGACCTGCACCGCGACGATCCCCAGTGGGTGCCGCCGTTGCTGATGGAGCGCCGCGCCGCCCTGTCGGCCAAGGGCAACCCCTTCTTCCGCCACGCCGACGCGGCTTTCTGGATCGCGCGGCGGCAGGGCCGTGACGTCGGCCGGATCAGCGCCCAGATCGACCGGCTGGCCGAGGCCGGCACTGGCCATTTCGGCATGCTCGCCGCGGTGGACGACATCGCCGTCGTCACGGCCCTGACGGAGACGGCGGAACAGTGGCTGCGGACGCGGGGCGCCCAGCGGGTGCTCGGCCCCTTCAACCTGTCGATCAACGAGGAGACCGGGCTGCTGGTCGACGGCTTCGACACGCCGCCCATGCTGATGATGGGGCACGACCGCCCCCACCTCGGCCCGCTGCTGGAGCGCGCCGGCTACGCCAAGGCCAAGGACGTGCTGGCCTACCTGACCGAGGGGCCGGAACTGCCGGCGGGCATCAAGTCCATCCTCGACCGTCCCTTGCCGCCGAACATCCGCGTCCGCCGGCTGCGCATGGCCGACTACCGGCGCGAGGTCGGCACGCTGACCGACATCTTCAACGACGCCTGGAGCGGCAACTGGGGCTTCGTCCCGCTGACCCCGGACGAGGTCGACCACATGGCGCAGCAGATGAAGCCGCTGATCGACGAGCGGCTGGTCTGGTTCGCCGAGGTGGACGGGGAGCCGGCGGCCTTCGCCGTGTGCCTGCCCAACCTGAACGAGGCGATCCGCGACCTGGACGGCCGGCTGCTGCCCTTCGGCTGGGCCAAGTTGCTGTGGCGCCTGAAGGTGTCCGGCGTCCGCAGCGCCCGCGTGCCCCTGATGGGGGTTCGGCGCAAGCACGCCAGCAGCATGATGGGCGGCCTGCTCGCCTTCCTGATCATGGCCGCAATCCGGCGCGAGGCCGCGGCGCTGGGGCTGCACCGCATCGAAATGTCCTGGGTGCTGGAGGACAACCAGCCCATGCGCCGCATCGCCGAGGCCGTCGGCGGGCGCGCCTACAAGACCTACCGCATCTATGGGAAGGCGTTGTGAACAGGACCTTTTCCGCCGACCGGAATGTCACGGCCATCGTGCTGGCGGGCAGCCGCGGGCCGTCCGACCCGGTCGCCGCCGCGAGCGGCGTGTCGCACAAGGCGCTGGCCCCGGTGGCGGGCGTGCCCATGCTGGCGCGCGTGTTGGAGACGCTGACCACAGTGCCGCGCATCGACCGCGTCGTCGTGCTGATCGAACGGCCGGAACTGGTGCTGGAGAATCCGGCCTTCGCTCCCTTCTTGGAGCACGGCGCTCTGACGGTGATCCCCGCGGCGGGATCGCCGAGCCGCAGCGTGCTGGCCGCCCTGGACGCGGTGCCCGCGGCCTTTCCCTGCCTCGTCACCACCGCCGACCATCCGCTGCTGACGCCGGCCATGGTCGAGCATTTCTGGACCAACCTGCCAACCGGCGCCGACGCGGCGGTGGGGCTCGCCCGGTCGGAGACGATCCGCGCGGCCTATCCCGAAACCCGACGCACCTACCTGCGCTTCAGCGACGGCGCCTACAGCGGCTGCAACCTCTTCGCCCTGCGCACGGAGGCGGCGCGCTCCGTCGTGTCCTTCTGGCGGCGGGTGGAGCAGGACCGCAAGAAGCCCTGGCGCATGATCCGCATGCTCGGCCCCGGCACGCTGCTGTCCTACGCGCTGGGCCGCCTGCGGCTGGACACGGCGCTGGCCGTGTTCGGCCGGCGCACCGGCACGGTGCTGGCGGCGGTGGACATGCCCTTCGCCAACGCGGCTGTGGACGTGGACCGACCGGACGACCTCACCCTGGCGGAGGCGATATTGGCCCGGCGCAGCGGCGCGACCGCGCTTCGCCCGCAGGATCAGGCCGCCGCGTCATGACATCCGTAGGTCACCGCATAGCGGGCTTCGACGCGGAAGCCATCGGGGGCGTAGCCGCGGACCAGGGCGGACAGGCGCCACGCGCCATCCTCCCGCCGCTCGACCGTGAACTGGTTCCAGCGGGCGGGCTGCGCCCGTCCGACCGGGGCGGCCGAGGCCGAGGCCACGCCGATCACCGGGATCGCGGCTCCACGCCCCGGAACGGAACCGATCTGGTCGCAATGGTGATGCCCGTGCAGCACCAGTTCGGCACCGGCCCGCGCCAGCACGTCCTGCACGCGGTGGCGGTCGGTCAGCGCCTTGCGCTCCGACCGGCCGATCAGGATGGGCGCGTGGTGCATGAGCACGACGCGGAACAGGCCACGCCGGCCGAGTTCGGCGAGAGCCGTTTCCAGACGGGCGGCCTGCGCCGCACCCACCGTGCCGGTGGCGAGCAGCGGCGGGGTCGGCACGGCGGTGGACAGTCCCACGAAGGCGACCGGCCCGCGGACACGGATGAATGGAAAGCCGTCAGCCGGAATGCCATTGGCCGGCTCGTCGCCCGTCATCCACGGCTGCCAGCGGCCGAGCCCGGCGTCCCAGGGCAGCAGGACCGTGGCGTCGTGATTGCCCGGCACGACGGACACCCGATCCGGCGGCCCCACCCGCTCCAGCCATTCCCGCGCCCGCTCGAACTCGTCCGGCAAGGCGATGTTCGTCAGGTCGCCCGTGACCACGACATGGTCGGGGGCGTGTTCGGCCACGTCGGCCAGCAGCGCCGACAGGATCTCCGGCCGGTGGATCGCATGCCGTTTGCGCCGCCAGGACAGCAGCCCCAGCGACCGCTTGCCGGCAAGCACCCGCAGCCCGCCAAGTTGGCCGGACGGCAGGGGAAGGTGCGGGTCGGAGAGATGAGCGAAGCGAAAGCCAGCCTGCATGATGAGGAAGATACCCGGTGAGCAACGTCGTTGACCATGCATGGACCGATCAGGGCGGCGTTGTCGAGTCCGCAGGCCCGCCGCTTGCGCTGATCCTCGGCGATTGCCCGGTGATGCTGTGGGGCATGACCTCCGCGGAACGGCTGCGGCGCTCCCTGCGCCGCGCCGGTGTCGAGGAAGTGCAGCCCTGGGCCGGCACCGTCGCCCCTAACCGCCCGCACATCCTGGTGCGCGACGACCACGTTTTCGATGCGGTGCTGATCGCCGACCTCGCCCGCGCGCGCAACACGGTGCTGACCACGGAGGATGGCCGCCCCGTTGCCGCCGCGGTCGACGCGGACAAGGCAGCGCTCGCGGCAAGGCTGCTGACGGACGGGGGGACCGTTCCCGAAGGGCTGCGCACCGTCACGCCGGGCACGCTCAGTTCCTCCTACAACAACGCCCTGCGCAAGCGGGAGGCGCCCTACCTGCTGCCGCTGACGGCCGGGACGCTGCCCGCGGTGGAGCGGCGCATGTTCGCCGGCTCCTACAAGGGGGTCACCGACCTCGTCACCAAGCACGTCTGGCCGGCGCCGGCGCTGCGCGTCACGCGCTGGTGCGCGCAGCGGGGCATCACGCCGAACGCGGTGACGTGGCTCAGCCTCGTCCTCGTGCTGCTCGCCATGGCGGCCTTCTGGCACGGCTGGTTCCTGCCGGGCCTCGCGATGGCCTGGGGCATGACCTTCCTGGATACGGTGGACGGAAAGCTCGCCCGCGTCACGCTGACCTCGACCAAGCTCGGCAACGTGTTCGACCACGGCATCGACCTCGTCCACCCGCCCTTCTGGTACTGGGCCTGGATCGTCGGGTTGGCCGCCGTGGGCCTTCCGCTGGCCGACGCGTGGCTGGTGCTGTCCGTCGTGGTCGGCGGCTATGTCCTGCAACGCGTGCAGGAGGGGCTGTTCATCGCCCTGTTTAAGCTGGAAATCCACATCTGGCGTCCGTTCGACAGCTGGTTCCGGCTGATCACCGCGCGCCGCAACCCGAACCTGATCCTCCTTACCCTCGGCGCGCTGGCCGGCCGGCCGGATTTGGGCATGCTGGCGGTGGCGTGGTGGACCGCGGCCTCGTTCCTCGTGCATTCGGTGCAGATCGTGCAGGCGCTGGCTGCCCGCCGGAGGGGGCCGCTGCGGTCCTGGCTGGCCCAATGACACGCGTCGGACTGATCACCAACCCGCGCAGCCGGCACAACCGCGCGGGCGACTTCATCCGAAGGGTCGCGGAGTTCGACGACCTGCCGCGGGCGGAACCGCAAACCACCGCGGAACTGGTGGAAGCGTTGGCGGACTTCCGCCGGCGCGGGGTGCGTGTGGTCGCCGTCAGCGGCGGCGACGGCACGCTGCGGGAGGTGCTGACCGCCCTGCCCGCCACCTACGACGGGGAGGCGCCGGACATCGCCCTGCTGCCCGCGGGCAAGACGAACCTCGCCGCCCGCGTCGTCAGCCAGGCCGGAGAGGGCGTGGCCGGGCTGCGCCGCCTGCTCGACGCGGCGCGCGGCGGCGCGCTGACGCGGGTGGAATGGCCGGTGCTGGACATCGTCTGGCGCGACGCGCCGGAGCGCCGGGTGCGCGGCTTCCTGTTCGGCGCCGCCGGATTCGCGGCGGGCACCCAGATCGCCAACAGCCACATCCACCGGGCGGGCTTCCACAACGCCACCGCCGTGGCCCTGTCCATCGCCGCGACCGCCGCCTCCACCCTTTTCGGCAGCCGGCGCCGCGCCCTGCTGGAGGGGGAGGACATGACCATCGGGGTGGACGGTGCCTTCGAGCGCAGCGGGCGGCGTTTCCTGACGATGGCGACCACGCTGAACCGCCTGATCCTCGACCTGACTCCCTTCTGGGGCGAAGGCGCGAAGCCGATCCGCTGGCTGGACATTCCGGCCATGCCGCCGCGGCTGCTGGCGGCGCTGATGCCGACACTGCGCGGCCGGCCGCACCCCTGGATGATCGACGCCGGCTATGCCAGCGGCCGGGCCGACGAGATGGTCGTCGAGATGACGCGCCCATTTGTGGTGGATGGTGAACTGTTTGATCCGGGACCGCGGGGCATCCTGCTGTCGGCCGGCCAGCACGTCGGATTCGTTGCGCCATGACAGCGTCAATGAATGATACCCCGGCGCTCACAACCCTCATCGCCGAGGAACTGGACCGCCCCGTCATGGCCGAGGCGCGCGCCGTCGCCGACGCCATCCTGGCCCGCCATGGGGCGAGCGTCGCGGCCGTGCTGTTCTACGGCTCCTGCCTGCGCACCGGCGATGCCGGCGGGATCCTCGACGTATATGCGCTGACCGATGACCTGCGCGCCTACCACGGGCGGCTCTGGCCGGCGCTGCTGAACGCAGCGGTCCCGCCCACCGTGTCCTACCTGGAAACGCCGGGGCCTTCGGGGCTGGTGCGGGCCAAGGTGGCGGTGATGGGAACCGCAGATTTCGCCCGTGCGGTGCGCGGCGAGGGCGTCGACACCACCATCTGGGCGCGCTTCTGCCAACCGGCGGCGTTGCTCTACGCGCGCGACGCGACGTGCCGCAATGCTGCCGTGGACGCGGTCGTTCAGGCGGTGGCCACCGCCGCCCGCTGGGCGGTTCGGCTGGGGCCGGAGAGCGGGAAGCCGGCGGACTACTGGACCGCCCTGTTCCGCCACACCTATGGGGCCGAACTGCGCGCCGAACGGGGCGACCGCCCCGCGCTGATCCACGACTGGGCGGCGGACCGTTACGCCCGCCTGCTGCCGCTGGCGCTGGCCCGCGCCGGGATCGCCATGGGAACGGAGGCGGCGACGGTGGCCGACGGACGGCTGCGCCCGCAGGTCCCGGACCGTACCACGGCGCAGCGGGCCTGGGCGCGGCGGCGCCGGCTGGGCAAGCTGCTGAACGTCCTGCGGCTGACGAAGGCCGCCTTCACCTTCGAGAACGGCATCGACTACATCCTGTGGAAGCTGGAGCGGCACGCCGGCCGGCCGGTGCGGGTCACCCCCTGGCAGCGCCGCCACCCGATCCTTGCCTCCCCCATGCTGCTTCTGCGGCTCTACCGGGACGGCATCATTCGCTGACGGTGCGCGCGCACCAGCGTGAATCGCGTGGGCCGTGATCAACCGCCTGCCGCGCTGTTCCAGTTGGAAGATCGCCAGTTTTCTTCAAGAAGTGTGACACAGAAGGTCCATTACAGTGTAACTAAAATTCTCATGAAAGGTGACTTTCCGGCATTAGCCGATTCGAAGGCTCAAAATGATCAGCCGCAACAAATCTTACAAAACTTTCATGAAATTCTTGCCGACCCGCCATTGACACGGCACTCGGCAGGAACTAGTAACGCCCCGTACGTTTTGGACATCCGCCAAAGCTCCGCTTCGGTTGGCTTAGCGCGTGGAAGAACCAGACCCTGAACTGACTTTGAGAAGCGTTCTCGACCAGAGGCATCCAGACATGGCAATGATGACCCAGCGACGCTGCAGGCCGCGCGGCGAGACAAGGCGGTCGGAGATTCTGGATGCTGCGCTCCACGTGTTTTTGGAAAGCGGTTACAGCGGCGCGACCATTGACCTTGTTGTTGCCCGCGCGAACGCTTCAAAGGCGACGATCTACAGTTACTTCGGCGGCAAGGAAGGCCTGTTCACCGCCATTGTGGAAGAACGGACGGAACAGGTTATTTCCTGCCTGTTCGCCCAGGATCCCGGCGACGCCGACATACCGCGCGCCCTGGCGCAGATCGCCCGGCGCCTGCTGATGGCGTCGATGACGCCGGAGGCCATCGGCATTTTCCGCCTGATCCTGTCCGAGGGCTTTCGCTTCCCCGACGTCGCCCGGACCTTCTACCGGCTGGGCCCGGACCGGGTGACCGGGCATCTCGCCCGCATTCTGGCGGACTGGCGCGACCGCGGCCTGATCGTGGTCGATGATCCGCAACTCGCCGCAAGCCAGTTCCTCACCGTGGCGCTTGGCGAGTTACGCCTGCGGGCCGTCGCCGGCCTGCTCCCGGACGACCTGGACGCCGCCATCGAGCGCAACGTCCGCAACGCCGTCGAGCCGTTCTGGAAGAATGTCCGGCCGGGCCGATTGCGCGTCTGAGCAAGCTATTCTGTTGAGAGCGCCCCGGACCTGAGAACGAGGGCGCTGAGAACGACACCCCCGTCTGAACCCACGGCGGCCTTCGGCCGTTATTTGTGTTCGGCACGTCAGGGGTGTGGTGATCATGCAGCAGCGCTGGCCGCAGAGGCTTTGGGTCGTTCGTCACGGGGAAAGCGCCGGGAACGTGGCGCGCGACGCCGCACACGCGGCGGGGCTCGGCCGCATCGACATCGCGCAGCGGGACGTGGACGTGCCTCTGAGCCGGCGCGGCGAGGAGCAGTCGGACGCGCTTGCCCGCTGGTTCGCGGCCCTGCCGGAAGGGGAGCGGCCGGACGTCGTCTTCACCTCCCCCTATCGCCGCGCCCGGCACACGGCGGAGATCATCCACGCGGGCGGCGGCCTGCCGGTCGCCCCCGCCGACTTCATGATCGACGAGCGGCTGCGCGAGAAGGAGTTCGGCATCCTCGACCGGCTCACCACGCTCGGCATCCAGCAGCAGCACCCGGATCAGGCGGAGTTCCGCCGCATCCTCGGCAAGTTCTACTTCCGCCCCCCGGCGGGGGAGAGCTGGTGCGACGTGATCCTGCGCCTGCGCAGCGCCCTGGACACCATCAGCCTGCACCACGGCGGCCAGCGCGTGCTGATCGTCAGCCATCAGGTGGTCGTTCTGTGCCTGCGCTATCTGCTGGAAGGACTGACGGAGGAGCAGATCCTGGCCATCGACCGGGAGGGCGACGTGGCGAACTGCGCGGTCACCGAATACAGCTTCGACCCCGACCAGGGCGACAGCGGGCGGATGCGCCTGCGCCGCTATAACTTCGTGGCGCCGCTGACGCAGGCCGGTGCCCCGGTGACCTCCGACCCCGACGCGAATGTGGCCGCCCGATGAAGACCCACGACACCGACCCGATCCGCATCACCCCCGACCGGCTGCGCGCCATGCCCCTGCCCCATCCGGGCGAGGATGCCGACAAGGACGGCCGCGGCCGCGTGCTGGCCGTCGGCGGCAGCCTGGAGACACCCGGCGCCCTGCTGCTGGCTGGAACGGCGGCGCTGCGGGCCGGAGCGGGAAAACTCCAGATGGCGACCTGCCGCAGCGTCGCGCCGCATCTCGGGCTGGCGGTGCCGGAGGCGCTGGTCGCCGGCCTGCCCGAAACGCCGGGCGGCGGCATCGCGGCCGAAGCGGCGGACGAGATTTGCAGGCGTGCCGGACGCTGCAACACCGTACTGATCGGCCCCGGCATGATGGACCAGGACGCCGTCGCCGCCCTGACCGCCAAGGTCGTCGCCGGGCTGGAAGGCGGGGAGCCGGGCGGCGATCCGGGCCCCACGCTGGTCATCGACGCGGAAGCGCTGATCGGTCTGGACAGCCTGCGCGAGGCGCTGTGCCGCCGCAAGGGCCGCACCATCATCACGCCGCACGCGGGGGAGATGGCCGGCCTTCTCGACGTCAGCCGGGAGTCGATCGAGAAGGATCCGGCCGCCGCCGCGCGCCGCGTCGCCGACGAGTTCCAGATCGTCGTCGCCCTGAAAGGCGCCTGCACCTGCATCGTGGAACCCGGCGGCCGGCTCTGGACCTACGACGACGGCAACGTCGGTCTTGCCACCTCCGGTTCCGGCGACACGCTGGCCGGGGTGATCGCCGGCCTCTCTGCGCGCGGCGCGGAGCCGGCGCAGGCGGCGGCCTGGGGCGTCTTCCTGCATGGGGAGGCCGGGAACCGGCTGGCCGCCCGGCGCGGAATGCTAGGCTTCCTGGCCCGTGAGCTGCTGGCGGAAATTCCGCCGATCCTGGCGGAGATGGCCCGCTGAGGAGGCAGACCCCATCCGTTCATCACGCTGGTTTGCTGGCCTCCAGCCCAGTGCCCGTCACAGCGGTTTGTCTTTGCCCTTCCGGCGATCGGTCTCCGATCGCGGCACTTCCTGGGAAGCCCGGATGCGTCGAGACTCTGCAACAACGGCGCGCGCTTGTTCCATGACCTCCTGATGACGACGCATCAAATCTTCGACTTCTTTTTGCGACATTTTTACTAAACCTGCTCTCGTGGGGACAGTGTACGAGGCCAACTTTGGAAGATGACAATGTTCTTGTCTGTCCGCTTCCGTACTGAAAATACCACTGGTACCAAATCCGACGCGGCTATTCCTGGCCCTTATGTCCCTCGATGCAGGACATGATTTCCTCTGGGTGGTACGGCTTGGAGAGGAGGCGCCATCCACACGCCTCGACCTGCGCCCTGATCTCCGGCAGGATGTCGCCCGTCGTGACGATCACCTTGGCATCGGTCCCCGAAATCACGTTCGGCATGACATCGAACACCGTTTTTGAACCAAGTTGATAATCAGCGATGATGAGAGCCGGTCGAAGCCCGCGTGTCGCAATCAGTTGCGCGAGGTCCAGGTCGGTGGACGCGGTGACGACGTGAAGACCATGGAATTCCAGGCACAGCGCCATGGCGCTGCGGACCGCCGCGTCGTCCTCCATGAGGACGACTGTGGGTGCGATGTTCGGCAGGTCCATAGGTTTTGCGCTCCGGCACTGTTGGCCTAGCCATCGCCCGAAAGCCCATCGGTGTCTGTCCGATAGCGTACAGTCCAATAGCGTACGGAATTGCAGCGCCCTGAGAGAGCTTCGCCTGTTGAACGAAGGAGCAACCCCGCACCTCGAAGCCGGAAAGCATCGTCATGCAGAGCCGCAACTTCATCTTGGAAAGCCTTTCGCCGGCCGAAGAGGCATTGCTCCGCCCCCACCTGACGCAGGTGCCCTTGCCCCACAAGATGACCTTTTTCCGGGTGAATGAGCCCATCACGCAGGTTTGGTTCATCGAGCAGGGCTGCGCCTCCCTGATCAACGTCCTGCCGGATGGGGGCGCGGTGGAAGTCGGCACCATCGGGAACGAGGGGCTGGTGGGCACTCCGGTCCTGCTGGAAGCCGACCGGATGCCAAACCAGTGCGACATGCAGATCCCCGGCAATGGCTGGCGGATTTCCGCCCAGTCGCTCGCCGCGGCCCTTCGGCAGAACGACACGTTGCGGGCGAAGCTGTTGCGCTTTGCCCAGGCGCATTTCAATCAGGTTGCCCAGTCGGCGGCGTGCAATCGCCTTCACAGCATCGAGGAGCGGTGCGCCCGCTGGCTGCTGATGACGCGCGACCGCTCAGGCGACGAGTTTCCGCTCACCCATGAGTATCTCGCCATCATGCTGGGCGTGCGACGGGCCGGCGTGACCGTGACCTTGAACACCCTTCAGAACGCGGGCCTCGTCCGGCACACGCGTGGGCACATCACGGTCACGAATCCGGTTGGGTTGGAGGAAGTGGCCTGCGAATGCTACCGGATTGTCCAGGATGAATTCCGGCGCCTGCTTCCGCAAGGGGACGCTTACCCAGGCCCCCCGTCATAAGCGCTTTATAAGCGCCCGACCATAGCGGTGGGTGCCGGATGCGCGTTCGGACGGGGCCTGCCGTCATGCGTTCAGCCGCCGTGTCACGAACGTCAGGGGACGGTGTCGCCGTCCGCATCGATGCCGACCACGTCTTCCTCGGTCATGCCGAAGGCTGCCTCCGGATTCCCCTCGATCTGCGAGAGCATGTCGTCATCCTCGGTCAGGTCCTCCTCCCGGTCCCCCATCGCTTCGTCGTCCTGCAAGGAGGTGTCGGCCCGCCCGGCCCAGTCGTTCTCGCCGGCCATCAGTTCCGCGATTTCCTCTTCCGGCTCGTCCTCCTCGACAGCCTTCTGATGGCCTCGGATAAGGGCATCCCGCAAATCCGGCAGCAACACCGTCTGTTCGGCGATCTCGCGCAGCGCGACGACGGGGTTCTTGTCGTTGTCGCGGTCGACCGACAACGGAGCGCCGGCGGCGATCTGACGGGAGCGGTTCGCGGCCATCATCACCAAATCGAACCGGTTGGGGACGTTGAGAACGCAATCTTCAACGGTAACGCGGGCCATTCCGGGCAAACTCCACAGATTGAACGCTTCAGTTCCCGTCAACAGCAAGCCCTTGGCCGGGTTCAGCGGTTCGGAGGGCGTATGCTGTCGGACAAGCCGCAACCTGCCGTTTGCCTTTGTCGGACGTTCGACAAAAACGCGATCATGGCGACGGTGCGCAAGGGGCCTCATTGCTACCCAGTTCGGGACCGCTTGACGCCGCTGACGCCGCGTTTCTCTGCGCCTCGCACCACGGGAGACGGCTCGGCGGAATGTTCTTCCGTCGCGAGCAGCTGTGCGGCCATGCGTTTGGCCTGCCGGGCGGGTTCGACGGTGCGGGTCATCTGCGCGACGGCGGTCGCGCCCTCGTGCAGCATGTTGATCTCGGCCGCGATCCGCTTCGGCTCGGTGAACCGCGCCGCGTGGGCGAGTTCCTCAAAATAGGCGAGCACGAGGCGCTTGTGCAGCGCGGCCGCGCGGAACACCGGGTTCCCGGTGTCCTTGTGTTCCCCCGCGGCGCTCATGAACGGGCAGCCGCGGAACAGCGCGTCGCGGAACCAGGCTTCGAGGAAATCGAACGTCGCAAGAAGGCGTTCGACCGGCTGGCTTGCGTGTTGCTCGACAAAGCGACGCATGGCGTCGCGCGCCTGCTCGTCGCTCCGCTCCAGCGCGGCCAGGATCAAGTCCTCCTTGGTTTCGAAGTGCCGGTACAGCGTCGTTTTGGCGACCCCGGCCTCGGCGATGATCAGGTCGATGCCCGTCGCGTGATAGCCGTGCTGGTTGAACAGCCGCAGCGCGGTGTCGAGCAGGTGATCACGGATTTCGGAACGGCGCACGGGTCTCTCTCTGAATGATACAGACATGTATCGATACTTAGCGGTGCGTCGGACCAAGCGCAAGGAGCTTCCGCGAGTTTTGCGCACGTATCCTCCCGCCGGCATCATCCTTTTTCGTTCGACGATGGGGCTTGCGAAACGATACAGATCGGTATACTTCTGCCGACGGAACGAAACCGATCTGTATCGTTTATCCCGCGGCCAACAGGGCGCATCGCCCGGCGCGGACAACCCAGGAGAAAACCATGTCTCGTATGCCCATCCACATCGCCTCGGCGGATCTGAACCTCCAGGCCCGCATCGCCGCTCCCCTCGATCTGGTCGATCGCTATGGCCGGCTCGTCACCACGGCAGGCCTCTATGCCTCGCTGGTCGTGGTCTATGCGTGGTTCGGCGGCATGAAGTTCACGGCCTATGAAGCGGAAGGCCTGACGGGTCTGGTCGGCAACAGCCCGCTGTTGAGCTGGGCTCCTCCTATCCTCGGCGTCCAGGGATTTTCCAGCCTCCTCGGGGTGCTCGAACTCAGCATCGGCGCCTTGATCGCGGCCCGGCTCGTCAACCCGGTGTATTCAATTTTGGGCGGCTTGCTTTCGGCCGGGCTGTTCGTGACCACGCTCAGCTTCATGGTGTCGACCCCCGGCGTGTTCGTGCCCGAGCTTGGCTTTCCGGCGATCTCGGTTGCGCCCGGTCAATTCCTGCTCAAGGATATCGGCCTGCTCGCCATCTCGCTTTGGATCGCCGTCGACTCGCTCGGCGCGATCCGTTCACGCCGCGCCTGACCGGCGTCTCATACCAACGGCACCTGAAGGCCCAACGGCACCTGAAGGCGCCCTTGGCATTACCCTCTCGATCAATGCCAATGCATTGATCTGCCGGGCTTCACGGTTGGAAAATGATGGAGTGATCATTTTCCAACCGTCTCATAGGTCGACCTTCCCAGAGGGGCCTACAGTCCCGCGGCGGCGAAACGCCCGCACCGCGTCCAGGTACTGGCCGACCAGCGGCAGCCCCCCAAGCGCCGGCAGCACATAGCGCAGGGTGCACAACACACCGAGCGCACCCGCCGTGCTGGCGGCCAGATAGGGCTGAAACAACAGGATCAGGGCGGCGTCGCGCGTGCCGATCCCGGCAAAGGTCAGCGGCAGCAGACCAGCCAATATGGCGAGCGATGCCAGCCCCAGGCTGACGGCGAAGGGCGTCCACGCGTTCAGCGCCAATATGAACAGCCAGATCTGCAGCAGATGCAGAAACCAGATGAACACCGACAACGCGACCAGAGCGGCGGCACGGACCGGGTTCACCCAAAAGCGGCGCAGGACACCATCCCAGGCTTCCGACAGGCTTGTCACCTTGCCGCCGAGCCGGCCGGGAGCGACCCGCCGGATCGTTGCGAAGATCAGCGTTGCGGCGGTCCGGCTGGCCATGAGCAGCAAGCCGACGGCCAGCATCCCACCGGTCGCCAGCGCCAACGCCCAGAACATCGGTCCCTTGTCCGGCAGGAACAGCAGCGCCGCCACGCACCAGAGCAGCAACGCGATCATGTCCCAGCCCTTCTCGAACACCACGAGGGCCAGGGCATCCGAGCCCGGAAGGGCGGACCGTTGGGTGATGGCGTAGGCTTTGGCGATGTCGCCCATCTTGCTGGGCAGGATCATGTTCAGCACGCTGGCCATCAGGGTCAGCCGCGTCGCTTCGCCGATCCCCAGGCCACTCGCCCGCGGCACGAGCAGAGACAGCCGCCACGCCGTCAGCCCGGTCAGCGGAATCACCATGGCAAGGCTGACCGCCAGCCAAAACTTGTCGCTGTCGAGCAGGACGTTGCCCAGCGCCGTCACGTCGATCTGGCGGTAGATCAACGTGAGGATGGCAAGGCTGACGCAGACGCTGACGATCTTCTTACGCATGGTCCAAATGTCCGGGTCAGAATGTCCGGGTCAGCGTCAGGGGCTGTCCGTCGCCCAGCGCCTTCACGTCCGGCGTCAGGTCGCGCCAAGGCTGGAGTTGTGCGGGCGTGAAGACCCGGCTCATGACGACGTAGATCGAGGTCTGGTGCCCACCCAGGCCGGCGGCCTGCACGGACGCCCAGTTCGCGCCCTCGACGCGGTCCTCTACCTCAAGCGTGGCGCCATTCCAGCGGAAGGTCCGACGGAAGCGGAACGGTGCGGGCTTCTTGCCGGCGATCAGCATCGCCTGAAGCATGCGGCGGATCAGGTTCGGGAAAAACCGCCCGGCGGTCGTCATCACGATGCGCAGAAGCAGCATCCGGGCTACCGTCATCTGCGTGTGCTTGGCCCAGCCGAAGGAGCCGCTGACGACGACGGCGTCCTCCGTCAACGTCACCGGATAGCGGTCCACGAGATGGGCGACCGCAGTACGAGCCCGGCCTTTGTCCTGCACCTGCAACGACAACTGCGTGTCCGAGGCGACCAGCGCGCCGTCGCGGAACAGCTTGAAGTTGCCCCCCTTGTTCAGCGCCGCGAACAGCGCGGTTCCGCCGCGCCGCTCCACCAGCAGGCCGGCCTCGGGAAACCAGCGCCGGCCGTCGCCCGGCTCCGGCCCCGGTTCAGGTAGGGGCTCCGGGCGCTCCGGCACATGGCATTGCCACGCCAGCAGGTAATTCCAGGCGTGATGCCCCAGGATGTGATCGTCGGCATAGCAAGGCCCCCGCCCGGCCTCCAGCGCCTCCAGATGGCGGTCGTTCATGGCCAGCGCTTCGGGCAGCCAGTGCCCCACCGCTTCGAAGCCGTGAGGAAAGTAATTGTGGGTGTTCCGGCTGGCGTATTCGCCGCCGTAGGTCCCGTCCGGGTGCATCAGTTCGGCCGCGAAGCGGACCGCGCGCGTCAGCGGATCGGTCAAGCCGAACTCCGGCCGCCAGCCGTCGAGCATTGCCAGAAGCGAGATGGTCAAGGTCAGGTAGCCGGGATCGCAGCCCTCATACTCGCGAAACCAGCCCTCGCCGGTCTGCCAGGACAGCAGCCGGTCCAGCCGTTCCTGGATCGCGCCGTTCCAGCGGTCGTTGCCGGTCAGGTCGGACAGCCGGACCAGGCAGGCGACGACCAGCGCCTCGTGGTTGCTGAGTTGGCCGCTTTCCCTGTGCCCGGCGAGCCACCCGGCGCGCCGCTCGAAGAACCCGACGAGGTCGGGCCTGTCGAGTCCAAGCAGCCGGTAGCTCTCCAGCCCCGCCAGAAGGGAGAAGGCGGCGGCGCCGATCGCCCGCTCGAACGGGAAATAGTCGTCGCAGGACCCGTCCGGGTGGCTCGCCCGCCGCGCGAAGTCAATCCCGGCCTCCACCCAATCGCGCACCGCCGCGCTGTCGCGGTAGCGATTGTCCGGCAGATCGGTCGTCACGGCCAGGGCCAGCGGCCAGACGAACTCCTGCGACATGCCGCTGGGGAAGTCGATGATCTTGTAATGCCAGTGGTTCCGGTCGAAGCAGCCGTAGGTCGGGCTGTGCGGCGAGCGGTCCTGAAGCGTCAGCATCTTCGCCACGTCGGCCAGCGCGCAGCGCGCCCATGCATCGCGGCGGGCAACCGGCCGGCCGTTGCCCGGAACATCGCCGAAGGGAGGAATGCGGGTCTGGAGCATGGCGCTTTCCTTCAGCCGGAATTGAGCGGCCGTTTCCTATCCCCTGAGGGGATCGGAGCCGGGTCGATGCGTCTGGACCGGACAAACAGGAAACCGGCCAGCAGCCAGAACGGAAGCTCCCACAACAGCATCGGCCCGGTGCAGGCCAAGGCGACCAGTGGCCGGTCCCAGCCGGGACAGCCGGCGCTCAGCAGGTTGAACGGGGAATACATCCAGGCGCTGAACGGCCAGAAGAGGGCGACACCGATCCCGTTGCTGGGGTTGGAATCCAGCACGGCGTCGATTTGGATGTGCAGCAGCGCGCCGAACAGGACGGCCGCCCCGGCCATCCACCGGGCGCGCCGCGAGACGACGGCCGCCAGCAGGCCGAGCAGCGCCGCGAAGGCAAGGCTGTGCGTCGCGTTGCGGTGCAGATCGTTGAAGCCCGGCATCAGGACGAGCGCGAAATCGACATCGGGAAGCAGTCCGCCAGCAACCAGCCAGAACCGGGCCTTCACCGGCAGAGGACGGGCCGTCAGCCAGGATACCGCCAGATGCCCCACCGGCGTCATGGCACCGCCTTGGGCGCCGCTCCGCGCAGGCGGTAGAGGTAGAGGGTCTCCCGATTCACATGTTGAGCCGCTTCGTGCAGAAGCTCGACCCTGGGATCGTCGACGGGGTGGCTCATCAGGAACAGCACGCCCTCCAGCGTCCCGATGCCGGCCTCGGCGCTGCGCAGGATCTCGTCGAAGGGCAGCCCTTCGTAGCGCGCACGCCATTGTCGCGTCCACACCAGGAAACTGCCGAAGCGTTGCAGGTCCGGGTAATAGAACATCGTGTCCCGCGCCAGATAGGGCAACACCGCCGAGCCCCAGGCGCTCTCGTAGGCGACGATCGGGCGCGCGTCGAGTCCGCTCTCCCGAAGGTAGGCCGCCATGTTTTCGGCCCCGGAAAAGGGATAGCGGATGTCCTTGTACCAGTGCTGCCCCGTGCGCGCGACCGACAGGCCGAGCCCGACGCACAGCACGACCATGAAGGCGCGCCGCAGCCACAGGGCGGGCACCGTCATCCCCCAGGGCAGGCGCAACGTTGCGACCGGCTGGTGCAGCAGCGCCTGAAGCCACAGGGCTCCCATTGCGGCGATCAGCAGATGGCCGTGGACGCGCGGCAACCCGCCTTTTTTGAAGACGACGATGTAGAGGATGTTCCCGGCAACAATGGCGAAGAACAGCAGAGCCGCCCAGCTTTTGCGGATGTACAGCAGGAACAGCAGCCAGAAGGTGGCGCAGAAGACGGCCATCGCCGGGATCAGCAGGCCGGCGATCGGCCAGCGCTGGGCAAGTTCCCGCGCCTTGTATTCGAACAGGCCGAAGAACAGGTCGAAGGCGGCCTGCACCACATGTTCCGGCATGAACATGTTGAACATGCCGATGGCGCCTTCCGTGCGGAAATTGTCAGCCGCCGGGATCATCTGGACGAAGGCGAACAGACCGCCTGCCGCCATGACCAGGGCCGGAAGCAACGCCGGGCCGATGCGGCGGTCGCGCACCGCTTCCACCGCGAAAATAAGGCCGAAGGCGATCGCCATCAGGAAGGTGAAGACGTTGGCGTTGGCCAGAAACGCAACCGCCACCGCGAAGAGAATGGAGCGACGGTGCCGCTGCTCGAACAGGGCCAGCACCGCCGTGAGCAGGAAGGTGCCCAGCGCAAAGTTGCGGGCGATCTCCGCAAACTCGTAAGCCATGTAGTAGTTGAAGGCGAAGAGGATCTTCAGAAACGGCGGGAATGGCGCGCGCCAGAAGATCAGGCCGACCGTGGCGACGGCGAAGGCGAAATTCAGGTAAGCCTGCGCGGCATACGGCAGGCCGAGTTCGATCAGCAGCGCGTTGAGCAGGTGCCAGAGCGCCGGGGTGCCCTCGTGCCCCATCTGCTCGAAGAACATCTGATACGGGGTGAGATCGCGCGCGATCAGCCAAGCCTGGGCCTCGTCGCGCCAGGGCTCGTGATGGGTCAGCACGATCAGGCCAAGCACGGCGTAGGCGATGAAGAATCCCACCAGAACGAGCGTCCCGGTTCGGGGTTTGCGGCCGGCCACCTCCTGCAAGGAGACCTCGCGGTCGATGACGGTCATGGGCCTCTCCGCGATCAGGCAGCGCGGTTGGACAGGCGTCGCGCAGCCGCTTCCCGCGGCCCCGGTTCACCGGTGTGGGCCACGGGCCGCACCAGTTCCTGCCGGCGAACGCGGGTGCGGATATCCTCCAGCATCTCGCGATTCACGGAGATCAGGTAGGCGACCAGGCCCAGGATCCAGATCATGAAGCCCATCAGCAGCAACAGCGCGGCCAGGATCAGGCTGGGGACGTGGGCGCGCTCCGTGCCCTGGGCGAAAAGGACGAGCCATCGCACGCCCAGCAGGAATCCCGCGGCGAAGGGAACCGTGCCGACCAGCGTGAAGAATTGAAGCGGCTGATAAATCGTGAAGATGCGCAGGATCACCCACATGCTGCGCGTCACATAGGTGCGGATGCTTTTGACGAGGCGCGAGGGCCGCAGGTCGCCGTTGACGCGGATCGGCACCGACATCGTCGGGATACCCCGCCGGCCGGCCTGGATGATCGTTTCAAGCGTGTATGTGTAACGGTTGAAAACATTAAGGCGCAGCGCCGCTTCCCGGCTGATGGCGCGGAAACCGCTGGGCGCGTCGGCGATGTCGGTGCCGCTGGTCACCCGCACGACCCAGCTTCCCAGCCGCTGCAACAGCTTCTTCAGCGGGGAGAAATGCTCGATCTGACCGATCGGCCGGGCGCCCACCACCATCTGCGCCTCCCCGTTCAGGATCGGCGCAATCAAGGTGGGAATGCAATCGGCCTGATACTGGTTGTCGGCGTCGGTGTTCACGATGATGTCCGCCCCGGCGCGCAGGCACGCGTCGATGCCAGCCATGAAGGCCGCGGCAAGCCCCCGATTGCGCTCGAACCGAACGACGTGATCGACGCCCAGCGAGAGGGCCACGTCGGTGGTCCGATCCGTGGACCCGTCATCGATGACCAGCCATTCAACCGTATCTATTCCCGGCAAAGACCGCGGCAGTGCTGCCAGGGTGACCGGTAAAGAGGCCTGTTCGTTAAAGCAGGGGATCTGAATGATCAGCTTCATGCGGCCAACTCTCCTCGAACGATGGAGCTATCGGCACGGCGTAGGCACAAAAGGTATTTGCGGTGACCTGAGTCGCTAACGCGCCATTACGGGCAAGCAGCGCAGCGCTCATTTGGGTCAGTACCAAATGGGATGGCTTTCAATCGAAAGATGCAGCCCCAATGTCCGATTCCAGCGCGTCAAAAGGGGCTCCGGCCGACTGCCCCTCCAGCGTGTCGTATGGAGGGGTTGAGGCAAGCGATTGCCCTGGCGGGGGCGCCGATCAGGCCATGCGGGAGAAGGTCTGCAAAGGAGCTTGGGTCAGGGGATCAGCAGAACCACAAGGCCGGTGCCGATCATCGCCCCGGCCCACACCCAGTCAAAATTGACCCAGCCGCGCCGCAGAATACCAAGACCAACCGTGTCGAAAACCAGCAGAGCCAACGCGGCGATCATGGCGAGCATCGCCGCCATGTGCACCAGAACCACCGCGGCGCCCGCCGCTGCGGAGCCGAGTGCGGCGACCATGTCCGTCATTTTGGCACCCGGACCACACAGCGACAGGGCCAGCATCTGGGCCGGCGCCAGCATGCCCAGCAACAGCGGCAGGATCATCAGCCCGGCGCCGTGCACCGAGGCCATCAGGAACGACCACAGCGTCAGCCCGGCAAAGCCGGCGCGCATCCCGACCCGGAGCCGGTGACGCGGGCTGCGGATCAGCCGGAAAAGGCCGAAGCCGACCAGGGCCGCGGCCAAACCCGACCTTAGAACATCCGGGCTCGCGAGCAGGTTGACCATCCCGAAGCCCAGGACCATGGCCAGCACGGACAGCGCGTGCCCCAGAGCGATGGGTGGCAGAGCGGTCAGCACCGCTCCGCGGCGCCCTTCCTGAAGGCCGAGGGCCACGGCAAAGAGCCAGCCCATCGCCGGATTGGCCCCGTGAAAGGCGCCCAGCCCGATCAGCGCCAGCCACGGCCAGGGATCGCTCATGGATAGCAGTAGGAATCCGAGGAGGCATCGCCGCCTTCGAGACGGACCTGATGCCCGCGGAAGCCGTCATCGAAGCGCAGGAAGAACTGCTCGTCGAGGCGGAGGCCGCCATCGGGAGCGGCGTCGAGCTTGACCATCCAGCTCTTGATGCCCTCCGGGTAGAACTGCTCGTCCCACGACCGGTACAGCGAGTTGGTGAAGTAGACCCGCTTGCCGTCGCGGCTGACCTCGACCATCTGGGGGCCGCCGTTCAGCGCGCCTTCGGCCGCCGGATGACCGGCGTGCGCGGCAATCCCTCCCAGGCGGACGGAGCCGGCCAGCTTGGGCTGGAACGGGTCGGCCACGTCGTACCGGCGCAGTTCGCCGGTGCCCCAGCACGCCACATAAAGCCAGCGGTCGTCGAGCGACAGGTCGATGTCGGTGACGAGCGGCGGCACCGCCTTGAAGCCCTTGAGCAGGGGCGGCAGCTGATCCGGGTCCGCCGGCTCGGCCGGGATATCGATGATCTTCCGCATCGCCCACTGGCCGTTCTCGCGGTGCCACAGCCAGATCGAGGAGGAGAGGTCGTTCAGATTGACCACGGCGTTCATGAAGCCGTGCGCCTTGGTCGGGTCGTGCGCCGGCCGCAGTTCCAGGGCCAATTGGTATTCCGCGCCGAGATCGATGGTTTGCTGGTGCCGGCGCTTTCGAAGATCCCAGAAATGGACGCAGTGGCCATATTTGGCGCCGAGCAGAAGGTCGGGGTTCAGCCCGTTCTCGATCATGTCGGGCGTGCCCCACTCGCTGGTGATCATCGTGTCCTGGCCGAGGTGCCACCAGACATCATAGGCCAGGAACTGCGGCCCGCGGTCGAGTTCCCACTGCCCAAGGACGTCGAACGTCTCATGGTCCATGAGGAACACCCCGCCCGGCCCGCCGCCGTTGCCCTCGCCATTGCCGAGCGCGCTGACGTAGATGCCTTCCGGCCCGCAATGCAGGGTGTGCGGGCGGGAATAGTTGGCCCGCGCCGCCAGTTCCTCCGGCTCGATGACCTTGACGATGGTCGGGTTGGCCGGATCGGGCTTGGTGTCCAGGATGTGAATGCGCGACGACCGCAGCCCCGGCACGATGAGGTAACGGCGCTCGACATGCGGGTGGGGCGCATAGGGGCACAGCGCCGAACTGCACGCGTTCCAGCCGAAATGGTGCAACTCGTCGCCGGGGTTGGGCATGTCCACGCGGGCGATGAGCCGGCCGTAGCGCGACGAATTCGGATCGACGTCCACCACACCCAACGCGTCCGGGCGGGCTGCGGCCTCGACGTTCAGCATTGCCACATAGGCCAGGCGCTCCGCCGGAGCCTGCATCGCCATGCGGGGAGACGGGTAAAAGCTGGGATCAGGAGTCCAAGTCGCCATCGGGAGTCCTCCCGGATCGGTGGGGCGATTGTCCCAGAGTATCGCAGCAAAGCATGGTCGGGCAAAAAGTCATCAGGGACCCGTCAATGCCGTATGGCGAGCCCGTAATCCCCTATTTCCGAAGGAAATGCTCGGCGATCTTTTTGGATCAAAGGGCCGAGGTTCCACGCATTCGGATATGGCATCGCTCGCAATCCATCCAACCTGTGTATTTTGGGTCGGCTCTCGGCGAAGGGGAACGGGCTATACTGAAACGTGCATATGTCCCAGGCGAGGAGCCTTCGATGACCTCGTACCAGCTCATTGCGTGGCAGGAGCGGTTGGACCTGTCGCAGGTCGCCGCGGCCCGATTGCTCAATGTCCCGCCCCAGACATACCGGAATTGGATATACGGCCGCACCGAGGTGCCACGCACGGTGACCAAGCTGTGCGCCTATGTCGAGCGGTTCGGTCCTCTGGAGGATGAGGCTTGACCGAACGGTCCGTTCTTGGGAAGCGAGAAGCCTTGGAACAGGAACACCAACCATCCAGGGGTCACGGCGATGGATGAAGCCCTTCTGGCCAGCGAGCCGGCCATCCGCCTCGGCGTGTTCCTCGGCCTGTTCGCCGCTTTGGCGCTCTGGGAAGCCGTCGCACCCCGCCGGAGGCGGTCCCACGGCCGCGGCCTGCGCTGGCCCAACAACCTGGGCATCGTCGTGGTGGACACGGTGGCGCTGCGCATCCTGTTCCCCACGGCCGCCGTCGGCATGGCCCTTCTGGCCGAACAGCGCGGGTGGGGCCTGATGAACGCTCTCGCCGCGCCTGCCTGGATCGCCGTGCCCGTTTCGGTCCTGCTGCTCGACCTCGCCATTTACCTCCAGCACGTCGCCTTCCATGCCGTGCCGGTGCTGTGGCGCCTGCACCGCATGCACCACGCCGACCTCGACATCGACGTCACCACCGGCCTGCGTTTCCACCCCATCGAGATCGTGCTCTCCATGGGAATCAAGCTGGCCGTCGTCGCGGCGCTCGGGGCGCCCGCGCTGGCGGTGCTGGTGTTCGAGATGCTTCTCAACGCCACGTCCATGTTCAACCACGCGAACCTGCGGCTTCCGCCAACGATGGACCGCGCGCTGCGCTGGATCCTCGTGACGCCGGACATGCACCGCGTGCACCACTCGGTCGTGGTCGCCGAGACCAACAGCAACTACGGCTTCTCTCTGCCCTGGTGGGACCGGCTGTTCGGGACCTACCGCGACCAGCCTACGGCCGGGCACGACGGCATGACCATCGGAATCGAGCGGTTCCGGACGGCCCGCGACCTGTGGCTCGACCGCATGCTCCTCCAGCCGTTCCGCGGCGACGAAGACACCCGACCGGCTGACGCGCAGGAGGTCCGCCGGTGACGCGCCGGCCGGGCTCGTCGATGTGCGGTTGCGGATTCTTCCCGTTTCGCGGTTGCCGGAGACGCATCGCGACCGCATTATGAAAGTAGGTGCAACAAAGACGGAGCGCCCCCGGCAAGCGACCGGGGACACCATGAACGATTTCGCAAGCGGCCCACGTTGGCCGCAGGGTGCCCGGTCCAGCCGGACGTCCTGCGGCGCCCCTAGACACCCCGGTCCGGGCACGTTCCCCGACGCGGTCTGGCGCCCACCCGCACCGTGGGAGCCAAGACGGGCCTCCGATCGCCGTCCCGAGCCGGCCGAGGCTTTCTCCGTACCGCCCGCTTCATCGTCATGGTCCCGAGCCCAGCGGTCTCGACGCCGTTGGTGCCTGGCAACGCCCCTTTTGTCTGGAAATACCCCTCATGCTGGCCTTTGAGATCGCGATCGTCGTCGCGCTGACCCTGTTGAACGGCGTGTTCTCGATGTCCGAACTCGCCGTCGTCTCGTCGCGCAAGGCCCGGCTTCAGACCATGGCCGACAATGGCGACCGCGGCGCGCGCGCCGCCTTGCGGCTGATCGAGGATCCTGGCCGTTTTCTCAGCACGGTGCAGATCGGCATCACGCTGGTGGGCGTGGTGGCTGGCGCTTACGGCGGCGCCACGCTCGGCGACCGGTTCGGAGACTGGCTCGACACGGTCCCGGCCTTGACGGGCTATGGCCAGGCGATCGGCGTCGCGACGGTGCTCGTCGCCATCACCTATCTGTCCATCGTGCTCGGGGAACTCATCCCCAAGCGGATCGCGCTGAAGAACCCGGAGCGCGTCGCTTCCCTCGTCGCGCGCCCGATGCGCACGCTGTCGCGCATCGCGGCCCCCATGGCGTGGCTGCTCGGCGCGTCCACCGACGTGGCGTTGCGCCTGCTCGGCCTGCATGGCGAGCGGGAGGAGACGGTCACCGAGGAGGAGGTGCGCTCGATGATTTCCGAGGGCACGCAGGCGGGTGTCTTCGCCCCGGAGGAGAAGGAGATGATCGACGGCGTGCTCCGGCTCGCCGATCGCTCGGTGCGCTCCATCATGACGCCGCGCCCGGATGTCGTCTGGCTCGACATCGACGACCCGCAGGACCTCGTCCTCAACGAGATCAAGACTGGCGGCCACTCCCGCTATCCGGTGTGCCGGGGCGAGCTGGACGAACTTGTCGGCGTCGTTCACACCCGCGACCTGCTCGACGACGCCGTCCACGGGCGCGCGTTCAGTTTGGCGGCGAGCGCCGCCAAGCCGCTGGTGGTGCACGACGGCACGCCCATCCTGAAGCTGCTGGACCTCATGAAGACGTCCGGCCACCACATGGCCGTGGTGGTGGACGAATACGGCAGCATCGAGGGTCTCGTGACCATCACCGACATCGTCGAGACCATCGCGGGCGACCTTCCCGAAGCCGGCGAGGAGCCGGAGGTCGCGGCCGTTCGCCGCGCGGATGGATCCTGGCTGATCGAGGGTTGGATGCCGGTGGACGAGTTCGAGGACACCGTCGGCATTCGCGGCCTGCGCGGCGACGGTGATTTCCACACCGTCGCGGGTTTCGTGCTGCACCGCCTGGGGCATCTGCCACAGGCCGGGGAAGCGTTCGAGCACGACGGCATGCGCTTCGAGGTGGTCGACATGGACGGGCGGCGGATCGACAAGCTGCTGGTCGTCCCCCGTGTCGAGCACGCACACGCCGACGAGGAATGAGGGGACCCTCGTCAGGCAGCCTGGACGCCGCTCAGGAAACGCTCCACCTCGTCCTGAAGCGACCGGCTCTCGGTGCTCAAACGGTCGGCGGCCGACGCGACCATCTGCGCCATGGCCGTCGTGTGCTCCGCGCCACTCCTCACATCGCCGATGTGGGTCGACACCTGGCGGACCCCGGTGGCTGCCTCCCGCACATTGCGCACAATCTCCTGCGTGGCCGCGCCCTGCTCTTCGACCGCCCCGGCGATGGTGGCGGCGAGACCGTTTAGCTGGGCGATCACCTCGCCGACCTCGCGGATGGCGGCGACGGCGCCGTCGGTCTGCTCCTGCACCGCGGCGATCTGCTGGGTGATGTCCTCGGTCGCCTTGGCGGTTTGGTTGGCGAGATTCTTGACCTCCGTCGCCACCACGGCAAATCCCTTGCCCGCCTCGCCGGCGCGGGCGGCCTCGATGGTTGCATTCAAGGCCAGAAGGTTGGTCTGCGAGGCGATGGAGGTGATCAGCTGCACCACCTCGCCGATGCGCCGTCCGGTTTCCGCCAGCTGGCCGATGCGCTGGTCGGCAGCCTCCGCCTGGGCACAGGCGGTGCGGGAGATGCCGGCGGCCTGAACGACCTGCCGCTCGATGTCGTCGATGGAGGCGATGAGCTGCCCGGCCGCCGCCGCCACCGTTTCGACGTTGGAGCTGGACTGCTGGGTGGCGCTCGACACGCTGGCGGAAAGCGCCTGCGTCTGCTGCGCCGTGGCGTTCAGGTCGCCGGACGCTCCCGTCAGCGTTGCCAGAGCGGTTTGGACGGACGCGAGCAAGCCCTGCACGGCCCCGTCGAAGGTCTGTGACAGACCTTCCAGACGCTGCTGGCGGGCCAGCCGGCGTTCGGCAGCGAGAAGGGCTTCGGCCTCCAGCCGCCGGTGCTCCAGCGCCCGCTCCTTGAAGGTCTGCAACGCGTTGGCCATGGTGCCGACCTCGTCACCGCGGTTGCCGTGCACCACCTCCGCCGACAGGTCGCCGTGGGCCAGCCGGTCCATGGCGTCGCCAAGCCCCGCCAACGGGCGGGTGATGTCGCGCGCGATGAGGTGTGCCGTCAGCAGAGACACCAGCACCAGCACGGTGCCGATCCCGGCGAGCTCCGTCGCGTTGGCCAGGAAGGTGTCCTGGACGTCGTCGATGTAGACCCCGGTGCCGATCATCCAGCCCCACGGCGCAAAGGGAGCCGCGTAGGACAGCTTCGGCTGAGGCTCCGCGAAGCCCTGACGGGCGACCACATAGGGCACGAAGCCGCCACCGGCTTTCGCCGCATCGATCATGGTGCGGATGTAGGGTTTGCCGGCGGCGTCCAGGGCATCCAGGCGCGGCTTGCCTTCGTCCTGCGGGCGCGGCCCGATCACCAACGAAGTGCCGTCCATCCGGTAGACGAAGACGTAGTCATTGAGCGGCCCGTAACGCAGTGGGCGCAGCGTCGCCAGGGCCATGTCCTTGGCCTGATCCTCGCTCATCTCGCCCTTCGATGCCCGCGCATGCAGCGAGGCCGCGACCGACACCGCGGCCTGGACCATGTTCCGCACCTGCACTTCCTTCTCCGCCACGATGGCGGATCGCAGGTTGTAGAGCGCCACACCGGAGCCGAGGGCCATGCCCGCCAGCAGCACGGCAATCATCAGCAGGATCTTGGTTCTGATCTTCAGTTCGCTCAGCATCATACGTCATCCATCAAGCGGCCTTCCCAAACGCCACATCGCATCGTTGAGCGGCTCGCTTTGGAATTTCCGCCGGTAATTGGCATTTGCCCTCAGAAATGGCTCCGCATGCTTCTGGCGTGCAGCGTAACGGTTCAGGTTTCGCCGAGAAGAAACCGCGCCGTCGTGCAATTTGCTCAGGAGGTGGCGTGAGATCGAAACGCGAGAGTGGAATGCGTCATCTCCAGACTGGCCGGATTTGGATCGCACACTCCCTCGTTTTTCTGGGTCGAAGGGCGGGAGGGCAAGAATGGAGCCCCTGGTGGATTGGTCGAACGTTCCAGTGGTTTCCTAGCTTCAGCCAGTCACCTGCACTCTCCCGGCGTGTGCGTTCCCGATATGCTTCGCAAATTACATACAATTTTAGGAAACACACACTGCGGCCGGATGTCGCATCCCGTGCCTTTCCCGGCACCGCGGCCTCCGTTACGGATGCACGGAGCGCACAACCTTGTGGTTCAGGTTGCGCCGTAGACGGGCCATCAGCACGGTGAACCGGTCCGGGAAACGGGGGCCAGCTCATCCTTCAATCGCTGGATCAGCCACCGCCCTGCTGGACCGGGCGGATCGTCGGAGCGGTGCACCGCGAACATCGGCATCTTGAAACCGATCGGCCAATCTTCGATCGCAAGCTCCACGAGGGTTCCCGCCGCCAGATCGTCGGCGACCAGCCAAAGGGGCATGCCGCCCCAGCCGAGACCGGCGCGCAGGAAGGACAGCTTGGCGCCGAGATCCGCAAGCCTCCATGTCTTCGACGAGAGGACACCAAAATCCCGGCCTTCCGACAAATTCGACCGGTCCGTCAGGACGAGCTGCACAAAGCCTTCCAACGCCTTCGGCGAGATTGGCGCCGGCAACGACGCAGCCGGGTGCGCGGGGGCGGCAACCATCACCATGCCGACCCCCAACAGGCGATCCTGACTCAGCTCCGACGGCATCAAGGGCAACGATCCGGAGATCGCGAAGGCGCAACGCCGATCCAGCACCGGCTGAAGAACCGCCCCCATCGCCTCGACATAGATGCGCAGCGGCGTGTCGGGGAACGCGATCTGAAAGTCCGTGACCGCGCGTGTGAGGAGTTCGGTCGGGAACATCACATCGACCGCCGCGGACAGTTCCGGTTCAAGCCCATCGGACAAGCCACGGGCACGCAGCTTGAAATCATCCATGCGATTCAGGACCGCCCGAGCGTCGGCCAACAACGCGCGGCCAGCTTCGGTCAACCGCGGCAACCGGCCGGAGCGGTCGAACAGCTTGACGCCGATCTGCCCCTCCAGATTCGCCATCGTCTGGCTGACGACCGACTGAGCGCGGCCAAGGCGACGGCCAGCCGAGGAAAAGCTGCCGGTATCAGCCGCAGCGACGAAGGTGCGGAGCTGGTCCAATGAAACGCCATCGAGCATCCATCCAGAATAACGATGGATGGTATCGAAAACCATAGGCTATCGCGCTGGCCTGAGCCGACGTTACGGTCGCTCGACGACGAGAGGCCAAGCTCATGGACACCCAACACCAGTTTCGCACCGTGAAGGACCGTGGCGTCGCCCAGGAGGTCATCGACGGCCCCGGCCTGACGATCCAACGCACCATCCCTCTTCCGGGACTGCCGGCAATCGGTCCCTTCATCCTTCTGGACCATTTCGGCCCGGTCGAGCTTCCGGTCGGGGCCTCGTTTCCGCCGAACCCGCACCCGCACGCCGGGATGGAGACACTGACCTACCTGCTCGACGGATCGGCCGACCATCGGGACAGCGCCGGACATCGCGGCACGATCTTCGCCGGAGAAGCCCAATGGATGCGGGCCGGCCGCGGCATCATCCATGACGAAGCCCCCGGACCGACCTTGCGGGCGGACGGCGGCGTGATGCAGGTGCTGCAACTCTGGATCAACCTCCCGAAGGGGCGCAAGCACACGGAGCCGGCCTTCGCCGCTTATGCGCGCGACCGCATTCCTGAACTGGCGTTGGGCGACGGGACGGTTCGCGTGATCGCGGGTGAGGTCGAAGGCGCCCGCGGCCCCGTCACAACCTTCGCCGACCCGTTCGCCGTTCATCTTCGTTTGCCGGCCGGCGGAACAGCGACACTGCCGGTCCCTCCCGGCATCGAGCTTGGCGTGTACGTCGCCGGCGGAGTGGTCCGCATCGGCGGCGGCCACCGTCTCGACACTCATGAGCACGCGCTTCTTGACACCGGGAACGCGGTCACCTTGGCCGCGGACAGCCCGGCTGACCTGCTGGTCCTCGGTGGACCGCCGCTCGATGCGCCGCTCGTCCGGCAGGGTCCATTCGTCATGAACAGCCGAGACGAAATCGACGCGGCTTTTGCGGATTTCCACGCCGGCCACATGGGAACGCTTTGACCGGGCGCGGCCTGACGCCCTCTCGCGTCTCACGTCTCTTCCCAAAATCCAACAAGGAACAGGTCTATGAAACTCCTTCATGTCGACTCGAGCATTCTCGGTCCCGCCTCGGTGAGCCGCGATCTTTCGGCCTCGATCGTTGAAGCGGAACGCCGCTTTCGCCCAGAGATCGACGTCGTCCGCCTTGATCTCGCGACCGACCCGATCGGGCATCTCACCGGTGCGCATCTCGCCGCGGCACAGGGCGCCGCCCCCGAAGAAGACTCGCTCCGCGAGGATTTGAAGACCAGTGGCAGAGCCCTGGACGATTTCCTGAGTGCGGACATCGTCGTGGTCGGTGCGCCGATGTACAACTTCGGCATCCCAAGCCAACTCAAGGCTTGGATCGACCGGCTTGCCGTCGCGGGGAGGACGTTCCGCTACACCGACAAGGGTGTCGAGGGCCTTGCCGGCGGCAAGAAGGTCATCATCGCATCCTCACGCGGCGGACTGTACGGCCCCGGCTCGCACGCCGCTGCGCTTGATCACCAGGAAACCTATCTGTCGGGCTTCTTCGGCTTTCTGGGGATCACGGACATCACCTTTGTCCGCGCGGAGGGTGTGGCGCTTGGCGAAGAACAGCGCGCCCAATCGATCGACGGCGCGAAGGCCGAAATCGCCCGCCTTGCCCTCTAGCCTCCACACCCACGCCGGGCTGACGGTGGATTACCACCGGAAGTCCTTGAGCTGATGGAGCCCCCTGCCTCAAGATCAAACCACCCGCCCTTCGCGGCATGGACGTGCCCGCGGTAGGCGGGAATGGTGTCTCCATCCGTTCGTGCGATCATTGAGGTTTCGCCATGCACTTGTCGGACGCATTGGACCGCCTTCCCCGCGTTCCCCTGCTGGACGGGCCGACACCCATCCAACGCCTGCACCGGCTTGAGGACGCGCTGGGATCGGCGCTCAACGGTGTGCGGATTTTCGTCAAGCGGGACGACGTGATGTCGCTCGGCGGTGGCGGCAACAAGCTCCGCAAACTGGAGTTTCTGCTGGGCGATGCGCTGGCCAAGGGCGCCGACACGATCATCGCCGTCGGCGGCATTCAGTCGAATTTCGCCCGCCTCGCCGCCGCCGCGGCCGCCAAGCAGGGGCTGTCGTGCGAACTCGTCCTCGCCCCCCTGGTTCCCCGCGACGGTCCCGAGTATGAGAAGAACGGCAACGTCCTTCTCGACGATCTCCTTGGCGCGCGCCTGCACATGCTGCCCTCCGGCGTGGACCCGGCCGGCTTCGCCCAGGAACGGGCGGACGCGTTGCGGAGCGCGGGCCGAACCGCCTACGTCGCGACGCTGGGCGGTTCGACCCCGGTGGGCTGCGTCGGCTACGCGGCTTGCGCGCTCGAAGTGCAGGAGCAAGCCAAGGCGCTCGGGGTCACGTTCGCAAGCATCGTCGTGCCCAACGGCAGTTCAGGAACCCACGCCGGTCTGGCCGCGGGGCTGGTGGCCCTGGGTCAGGATCCCAGCGTCGTCAGAGCACACACCGTTCTGGCCGTGGCCGATGCCGCACGCAACGCCACCGTCGAGAAGGGGAACGCGGCGCTGGATCTGTTGGGATTCGGCACACGCCTGCGCACGTCGGACATCGATGTATCCGGCGATCAGCGCGGAGACGGGTACGGTGCAACCACGACCGCGATGACGGACGCCGTTCGTTTGCTGGCCAGCCGCGAGGGGTTGCTGCTTGATCCCGTGTACAGCGGCAAGGCGTTCGCCGGTTTGCTCGCGGACATCCGGGCCGGCAGGTATGCCCCCGGCGATCAGGTTCTCTTCATCATGACCGGCGGCGCGCCCGGCCTCTTTGCCTACGCGAGTTCCTTCCTGAACGGCTGATTCCGGGAAATCGGGCGCTCGTCCAACGGCCGGCTGTCGTCGAACAGCCGGCCGTTGGTTTTGGGGAGGCGGGTCGCCGTCGCGCTATTTCGTCTTGAACGCAGCCCGTCTCGTTTCCCGCTCCTGCGCGTAGGTCGGGCTCAACGCGCTTTTCAGATCGGTCCGTCGCAGCTCCTTGCCGCAATGCTGGCACACGGTCCCGAGACCCGGATCCTGCCCGCAAGGAATGTGCGTGTACCGCACCGCGACCTGCCCTTTCGGCTTGCACCAGGTCTCCCCCCACGCGCGCAACGCCAGCACGACGGGGTAAAAATCCTCCCCCATCGCGGTCAGCACATATTCGTGACGAAGCGGGCGCGTGCTGTACGCGCGGCGCTCGACCAGGCCTGCCGCTTCCAGCTTCTTCAGCCGGCTCGCCAGCATCTGCGGGGTGGCTTCGGTCTGCGCCTGAAGCTCTTCAAACCGATGATTTCCCATGAAAAGCTCCCGGATGATGAGCACCGTCCAGCGATCGCCGACGATGCTCTGGGCGCGGGCCACCGGGCATTCGGTCTCGTCATCCTCCGACCAATCCGTCATGGGGAAGTCCCTTTCTTTTTCATACGGACCTTGACACTATGATTTTCATAGGCAATATGACGCGAGCCGAGCCCGTTCGCAAGGACCTGGAAATTCAAAGCGATTGCGCTTGAGTGCGCCGATGGCGCCATGAGCGCGGCGACCGATACCCGCAGCCCAGGTGAGAGGAGCGAGCAGCGAGCCCGGCAACGCGCCCGACGCCCCATCCCGGAGCAATCCCATGTCTGAGACACCATACAACGCCACGTCGACGGCCCTGTTGCTCGTCGACCCGTACAACGACTTTCTGTCGGAAGGCGGCAAAATATGGCCGCTGATCAAGGATGTCGCCGAGGAGGTCAGCCTGCTCGACAATCTGCGCGCCATCGACAAGGCGGTTCGCGACGCCGGCATCCAGGTCGTCTTCGTGCCGCACCGCCGATGGGAGCCCGGCGACTACGAAGATTGGGCGCATCCCAACCCGACGCAGCGCCTGATCATGCAGCGCCAGAGCTTTGCCCGGGGCCAATGGGGCGGCGAGTGGCACCCTGATTTCGTCCCGAAAAAGGGCGACATCGTCGTCCAGGAACATTGGGCCCAGAGCGGCTTCGCCAACACCGACCTCGATTTCCAGCTGAAGCAGCACGGCATCAGCCACGTCATCGTCGTCGGCCTGCTTGCCAACACCTGCATCGAATCCACGGCCCGCTACGCCATGGAACTCGGCTACCACGTGACGCTGGTGCGGGATGCGACCGCCGCGGTCAAGCCGGACAGGATGCACGCCGCGCACGAGCTGAACGCCCCCACCTATGCGCACGCGATCCTGACGACCCGTGAGCTGATTGCCGCCCTGCCGAAGGAATGACCGCCATGACGTTGACTGGAGAACTGCTCATCGGAGCATCGGACGTTCCCGCGACGGCCGGGACGATGAAGGCATTCGATCCAAGCACGAACCGGGAGATCGAGCCGCCCTTCGCGCTCGGCGGCAACGCCGAGGTGAACCGCGCCGCCCGTCTCGCCGACGAGGCCTTCGACAGCTACAACGCCACGTCGCTTGCCGACCGGGCCGCTTTTCTCGACCGGATCGCCGACAAGCTGGAACGCGTCGCGCCGGAACTTGCGCAGCGGGCGGCGCTTGAGACCGGGCTGCCGGTGGCGCAGCTTGAAGGCGAAACGGCGCGCGCCGCCAGCCAGTTCCGCAAGTTCGCCGCGGTGGTCCGGCAAGGCCGCTTCCGCCAGGCGACGATCGATCCGGCCCAGCCCGACCGGAAGCCTCTGCCGCGCATGGACCATCGCATGCAGAAGGTCGGGATCGGCCCCGTCGCGATCTTCGGCGCAAGCAATTTCCCAATATCCTACTCCGTCGCCGGCGGCGATACGGCATCGGCGCTTGCCGCCGGCTGCCCGGTCATCCTGAAAGCGCACAACGCCCATCCCGGAACCTCGGAGATCACGGGGCGGGTGATCCGGGACGCCGTGCGCGAGAGCGACCTTCACGAAGGCGTGTTTTCCCTGCTGCGTGGTGCCGGCAACACCGTTGGCGAGGCGCTGGTGCTGCATCCCCTGATCCGCGCGGTCGCCTTCACCGGGTCCGAAGGCGGCGGAATGGCGCTCCACCGGTTGGCGCAGCAGCGGCCCGACCCAATCCCGGTCTTCGCCGAAATGACCAGCGTCAACCCGACCTTCGTTCTTCCGACCGCGCTCGCGTTGCGCGGGCAAGCCATCGGCGCGGGCTTCGCGGAGCGGATGCAGTACTCGGTCGGCCAGGCCTGTCTGAAGCCGGCGATCTTTCTCGCGGTCGAAGGCCCCGGGTTCGACGACGCGCGCGAGGCGATCATTGCCCGTGTGGCGGCCGCACCCGCCCGGACGATGCTGACGCCGGGCATCGCGGATTCCTATCGGCGCAATGCGCAACGCCAGACGGCGGCGGGGGCGCGTCTGATCGCCGAAGGGGCCGCGGGGACCGGGCCTTGGGACGGACATGCAGCCCTGTTCGAGATTGACGGCGACGGGTTCATCGCCGATCCGTCGCTCGCCGAAGAGGTGTTCGGGCCCGCCGCGCTGTTGGTGAGGCTGCGCGACGTCAACACCATGATCGCGGCCGCGCAGACCTTCCGGGGCCAGCTGTCGGCGACGATGCATCTTGAACAACAGGACATGGCCACGGCGCGCCAGCTGTTGCCGATCCTCGAACGCCGCACAGGGCGCATCGTCGTGAACGCCTTTTCCATTCCGCAGGAGGTTTCCTACGCTTCGATCCATGGAGGACCGTTCCCAGCGACCACGGACAGCCGTTTCACGTCCGTCGGCATGACGGCGATCGACCGTTTCCTGCGCCCGGTCTGTTATCAGGGCTTCCCGGACGAGTTGCTTCCGGAAGCGTTGAAGGCGGACAACAGGCTTGGTCTGTGGCGCGTCGTTGATGGCGAACCTATTGATGGCAAAATGGGGCGTTCCTGACCGGTCGTAGGTCGTTCGACGATCCAGAAGGTCGGATGGCCCCTCTCGGCCACGCCTCGACCACAATCACCCACGATGGAGACATCGTCATGAAGTCCGAACGTGCCCGCCAGATCGTGCTCGCGTCCCGGCCGCAAGGCCGGGCCCGCCTGGAGGACTTCCGCCTTGAGGACGTCGCGATGCCGGATAAGCCTGCGGGCGGCCTCCTGCTGCGTGTCCTCACCCTGTCGCTCGACCCCTACATGCGTGGGCGGATGGACGACCGGAAATCCTACGCCAAGCCGGTCAGCATCGGCGAGGTCATGGAAGGGGAAAGCATCGCCGAGGTCCTGGAATCGGACCATCCCGACTATGCGAAGGGCGATCTCGTGCTGGCACGGACGGGCTGGCGCACCCACGCGCCATCCGACGGCCGGGGGCTCCGCAAGCTCGATCCGACGCTCGCGCCGGTCACGACCGGCCTTGGCGTTCTCGGCATGCCGGGCTTCACGGCCTACGCGGGCCTGATGCTGATCGGCAAGCCCCGTCCGGGAGAAACTGTGGTCGTGGCGGCGGCGAGCGGCCCGGTTGGCTCGCTCGTCGGCCAGCTCGCCAAGGAGGCGGGAGCCCGGGCCGTCGGAATCGCGGGCGGCCCGGAGAAGTGCCGCTACGTCAAGGAGGAGCTTGGGTTCGACGCAGCGCTCGACCATCGCGATCCGGCGATGCCGGAACAGCTCGCCGCCGCCTGCCCGGACGGCATCGACGTGTATTTCGAAAATGTGGGGGGCGCGGTCTGGCAGGCCGTGCTGCCCCTGCTGAACCGCTTCGCGCGCGTGCCGGTGTGCGGCCTGATCGCGCAATACAACGGCACCGCGGGCGACGATTCCGCCGGCCATCTGGCGGCCACCATGCGCGCCATCCTGACGAAAAGCCTGACGGTGCGCGGCTTCATCAACTACGAGTTTGCGGACGAGCATTACGACACCTTCCTGCGGACCGTTGGGCCCGGCGTCGCCGAGGGACGCATCCGCTACCGGGAAGACGTCACCGACGGGCTTGAGAGCGCGCCCGCGGCGTTCCTGGACATGCTGACGGGCCGCAACTTCGGCAAGACGCTGGTGCGGGTGGCCACGTAGGGACGGCACCTTTCAGCCCGTTATCCCGGGTCTCGCGCCGTTTTTCCATGTTCCGGCGCGAGACCTGATGGGGAGGACAGAGTCCCTTCGCCCTGCCCTCGCTGCATGACCGGACTTCACGCCGCAAGCCCGATCCCATTTTCCGGACGCCGGCGAGAACCGCGTGGCAGTGCCCTTCTCATCGGAACCGGAAAACGGCTCGACAGGCATGGAGAAAAAATGCCGAGCCCCCTGTTGTTGTAGGATGATGGGAGGGCAGAGGTTTGGTCGCAATCGAACCGCCTTGGCCGCTCAACGAGCTTGCGCGGCTCGACAAGCTGAAGGGTTACGGCGTGCTCGACACGCCGGCTGAGGAGGTGTTTGACCGCATCACCCTCCTCGCCGCCCGCCATTTCGACGTCCCCATCGCCCTGATCACCCTGCTGGACGAAAGCCGGCAGTGGTTCAAAGCCCGTTTCGGCCTGGATGCCCCCAGCACGGATCGCCGCATTGCCTTCTGCGCCTACGCCATCCTGGAAGAGCGGGTGATGGTGGTGCCCGATGCCATGGCCGACGAACGCTTCGCCGGCAACGAACTGGTGACCGGCCCACCCCACATCCGCTTCTACGCCGGTGCTCCGCTCGTCGCGGAAGGCAACCTCATGCTCGGCACCCTTGCGGTGCTCGACCGGCAGCCGCGCCCGGATTTCGGGCCTGATCAGCAGAGCGATCTCGTCGAATTCGCCCGCTTGGTCATGCACGAACTGGAACGGCACCGCGCCCTGGCTCTCGCGGTGGCCGCCAGGGCCGAAGCGGAGGCGGCCAAGGCCCAGGCGGAAGCGGCGAGAGCCGAGGCGCAACGGGCCAACTGCGCCAAGACGCGCTTCCTCGCCGCTGCCAGCCACGACCTCCGTCAACCATTCCAGGCCATGGAACTGCTCTCCGGCGTGCTCGCCCAACGCCTGCAGGATCAGGCGGACAACCTGAAGCTGTTGGAGCGTGTCCAGGAGGCCCTGCACTCCGGCCAGGGGCTTCTGAACGGCCTGCTCGACATCGCCACGCTGGAGGCCGGCACGGTCGAACCAACCATTACGGAATTCCGCGTGTGCAGTGTGGTCGAGCGGTTGGTCCGCGAGATGTCGGCTTTGGCGGAACAGAAGGGGATTGACCTGAGCATCGCCGATTGCCGCCGGACCGTGCGCAGCGATCCGCTGCTGCTGGAACGCATCCTGCGCAACCTGATCAGCAACGCCATCGCCCACACGGCGCAGGGCCGGGTGCTGGTCGGCTGCCGGCTGTTCGGCGATACGGTCCGGGCGGAGGTCTGGGACACCGGCCCCGGCATCCCGTCACATCAGATCGGCCTCATTTTCGAGGAATTCTACCAACTCGGCAATCCCGAACGGGACCGTCTCAAGGGCCTTGGGCTCGGCTTGGCCATCGTGCGCAAGACCGCCGACCTGCTGGGGCATCGCTTCGGTGTGAAATCCACGGTCGGCAAGGGAACCGTGTTCTTTGTCGAGATGCCGCTGGCGCAAAGCGCGGCCCAACCCGCGGAACCCCCGGAAACCGGGATGCAGACCGATCTTGCCGGCCGCACCATCGTGGTGATCGAGGACGAGGAACAGCAGCGCGGCGCGCTGTCCATGTTCCTGGAGAGTTTGGGCTGTCGGGCCATCATCACCGGCTCGCTCGCGGAGGCCACCGCTCGTCTGGAAAACGGCGGCCCACCGCCCGACGCGGTGGTGAGCGACTTCCGCCTTGCCGGCCGGACAACCGGTCTGCAGGCCATTACCGCCGTCCGCCGGACGGTCGGGCGGCGGGTGCCGGCCGTGCTGGTGACCGGCGACACCGACCCACAGCGGCTGCGTCAGGCGAAGCGAGCCGGGTGCACGTTGCTGCACAAGCCCTTCCGTCCGGACGACCTGAAAAGCGCCCTTGCCCAAGCCCTCACCGAGCCCAACGGGCGGCCCCAGCGCCGAAAGACCCGCTGAGCGCAGCGTTTGGAACGCCGCCACCTTGCCCGAAGCGCCAACCCTTCGTCAGTCGGCTGCGTCCGATGCGGGCCGCCGTTCGGTCTGGGGGCGATCCTCACCCCTTGGTGGAGCGCCGTCTCCGGATTCCAGAAGCAGATTCGGGCCGGTCCGGCCCATGAAGGCGAGCCGGCGGTCGAACTTCGTCTCCATGACGATGCACGAGGTGGTGCGGACGACGCCCTTGATCATGTTGATACGTGTCAGCTCGGCATTCAGCTTCTCCAGCGTCTCCGTCGCGACGTGGATGACGAAGTCCCAATCGCCGGAAATGGCGTAGACGGCCTGCACCGCGTCCATCATCCGCATCTGGGCGATGACGTCCGAATAGGTTTTGTTGTTGCAGACCGCCAGCGTGAAGCAGTTGACCGTGTAGATCAGCTTGCTCTGGTTGACGCGGACCGAATAGCCCTCGATCACGCCGGCGCTTTCCAGCCGCTGGATGCGTTCCTGCAAAGCGGTCCGCGAAACGCCGAGCTTGCGGGCGAGCGAGGAGGTCGGTTCCCGCGCGTTCTTCTGCAACAGGGCGAGGAGTTGCTTGTCCTTCTCCGTCAGACGGAAACCCTGCTCATGGACCGACCCGGACATGCCGTCATACCCTCGCATCAATGACCGCCCCTTCAGGCGTTTTGCCTCCGGGATCGTGATTCCTGCCAGAAATCCATCAGACGCAGTCCCGCATAGACCAAATCCGCGGCAGGGGGGCCGAAGATACCGCCATTCCAGGTCAAACCGTAAGGGGCGAAAAGACGAAGCCGGTCGCTTTCACCGGTGATCGCTTCCGCAATGACCCGCCCACCGATGGGCGCACTGTTCATGCCGTGCCCACCGAAAGACGAACAGCTCCACAGCCCCTCTTCAACTTGTGAGATGTGCGGCATCTTGTGCCGCGCGTATCCCATCAGGCCCGACCAGGCTTTTTCGATCCGCACGGTGGCAAGACCGGGGAAGACGCCGCTCATGTCCCGGCGCAGCAGGGCCGCCAAGCGCGTCTCGTCCTGCTCGTTGCGGGTGGTGATGCGCCCGCCCCACAGCAGCCGGTCGCCATCCACAATGCGGTAATAGTCGGAGGAGCGGCGGTCGTCGCCGACCGCGTCGGTGGTCGCGACGAAGTCCGACACCCGGTCGCCCAGCCGTTCCGTCAGCACGACGTAGGTGGCGATGGGCAGAAAGGCCCGGTGTAGGGGACCGAACTCCCGCCCGCCATAGCCGCCGCAGCACATCACCACATCGCGGCACGACACGGAGCCGTCCGCCGTGTCCACGCGCCAGCGCGCCGACGCGCCCGGCCCGCCGCCCTCCCGATGGATGCCGGTCATCGCGGTGCCTTCGTACAGGCGCCCGCCCGCGCCTTCGATCAGGCCGGCCAGACCCAGACAGTAGTTCAGCGGGTGAAAATGGAAGCCGACGGGATCGCGCAGGGCCTGGAAATAGATGTCGCTCTTCAGCAGGCCGCGCAGCGTCGGCCGGTCAATGTAGGTGAAGTCGTAGCCGTAATTCCGCGCCATGTGGTCGCGGTGCCGCTGCAACTGGTCAGCCGCCTCGTAACGGGTGACGCTGAGCTTTCCCGTGGTCGGGTTGCAGCCGGGCAAGGCGTGTGTGGCGATGGTCTCGCGGACGATCTCCACCCCCTCCACCGACAGGCCGAACAGCGCGCGGGCGTGGTCCAGGCCGCACCGCTTCTCGATGTTCCGCAGCCCTTCCGACCAGCCTTGCAGGACAAACCCCCCGTTGCGGCCGGAAGCGCCCCAGCCGACCCGCTGAGCTTCCAACAGCACGACCGACCGTCCGCGCCGGATCAGTTCCCAGGCCGTGGACAGGCCGGCAAGCCCCCCGCCGATCACGCAGACATCGGCCGTCGCCGACCCTTGCAAAGGCGCGCGGTCCGGTGCCGGAAGGCGGGTGGCGCTGTAATAGGTGTTTGGATAGTCACGCATGCCCGGAAAGTCCCGTTTGCCGGATCGGAGTCTCAGTCGAAGAGGGGTTCACCACCAAGGCACCAAGCTCGTTGGTGCCTTGGTGGTGAATTGTTGTCGCGCCGCTTACTTGGCGACCGTGTAGTCGATTCCGTACCACTTCACGGATAGGGTCTTCAGCGTGCCATCGGCCTTCATGGCATTCACGATCTCGGCCAGCTTTGCGTTCAGCTCCGCGTCGCCCTTGTCGATGGCGATGGCCAGCGGCTCGTGATAGGCGGGCTTGTCGTTGATGGCGCGGATCGGATAGCCGCGCTTCACCGCCGCCTCAACGGTCGGCAGGGCGGAGACGATGGCGTCCACTCGCACGCCGTCACCCAGACGCAGATCGTCCAGCGGGCCGACGCTGTCGCCGTAGGTCTTGACGTCGCCCGGCTTCACGTCGGCCACGAAGTCCGGCACGCCCACGGCGTCGATCTTCAGCTTGCCGTTGATGTAGTCCTCGGACGTCGTGCCGCCCTCGACACCGATGGTCTTGCCGTTCAACGCCGCCCGGCTGTCCAGCTTGGAGGTCTTGTGCACGGCAAAGACATAGGGCGTGTAGTAGTAGATCGCCGGGAAGTCGAGCACGCGGGTTCGCCCCGTCGTCGGCGTCATGGAGCCGACGGAGATGTCCCAGCGGCCGTTCCAGTTGCCGGCGGTGATGATGCCCCATTCCGGGGTGATGAACCTGGCCGTGGCGCCAAGGCGCTTGGCGATCTCCTTGGCGACCTCCACGTCGAAGCCGTCGAGCTGGTTGTCCTTGTTCATGAAGGACTGCGGCGGCCAGTTGGCGGCGGTCGCCACCACCATTTCCTTCTTCTGGGTGATGCGGTCCAGCGTGGCGCCCGCGTCGGCGGCACCGGTGGAGAGGGCGAGCGCGCCGATGGCGGCTGCGCCGAGGCACAGGGACTTGAGCAGCGTCATGAATCGTCTCCTGACGTGAGAGGAAGCCTTGGCGTTGGGAAGTTCTGGTTTTTGGGCGCGCGTCAGTGGCGGTAGCCGCGCGCGAGCCGGCGTTCCAGGCGGGCCTGCACCCGCTCCAGACCGATGGAGAGCAGCCAGTAGAGGACGGCGGCGGTGATCAGCATCTCCAGGTGCCGGAACTCGTCGCGGCCCTGGGTGCGGGCGAGGAACATCAGCTCCCACACGCCGATCACCGAAACGAGCGAGCTGTCCTTCAGCATCGCGATGAACTGGTTTCCGGTTGGCGGGATGATCAGGCGCAGCGATTGCGGCAGGATGATCAGCCCCAGCGTGTGCATCGGCCCGAAGCCGAGGGAGCGCGAGGCCTCCCACTGGCCCTTGGGGATGCTCATGATGCCGGCGCGGAAAATTTCCGTCATGTAGGCGCCGTAGCAGAGCGACAGGGCCGCGATACCGGCCGGAATCGCCCCGATGACATAGCCAAGCTGCGGGATGCCCAGATAGATCAGGTAGATCTGGATCAGCAGCGGCACACCGCGGAAGAAGGACGTGTAGAAGGACGCGATGGCAACGGCAAAACCGTTGTCCGACAGCTTCGCGATGGCGCCGATCATCGCCAGCACAAAGGCGATGGCGATGGAAATCGCCGAGATGTACAGCGTCGTGAAAACACCCTGCGTGACCAGGAAGGCCAGCTTGCCCAGGATGAAGCTGTAGGACAGGTCGAAGCTGTAGAAGAACAGCAGGAACAGGCCGAACACCTCCAGCCAGACGGCGGCGATCTGCAACCGCATGCCAAGCCGGCCAAGAAGATAGACGTTCAGGGTCAGGAACAGCGCAAGACCAAGCGCAACCCAGACGTTCACAAGGGAGTCGCCGCCCGGCAGGCTTGCGGTAATCGGCGCAAACAGCGTGCCGAGGCCCGTGTGCCCGACGCCCCCCATGACGCCGACCGCCGTTATGACGAGCGCCAGCACGCCCAGGAACCACGCCTTGTTCGTCAGTTTGTCTCGGCGCACATGGTCATGGTACATGCCCGCGTTTTCCCTTTCCGTGCGTTTGTCCCGCTTTCCGTCCATCAGCCTGTACCGGCCGTGCGCCGGGCGGTATCCGGCAATTCGCCGGGTTTGACGGAAAGATGCGGAAAATCGCCGGATGGGAACCTGCGAAACGACGGCTGGAAACCGCCAACTTGAAGCGGCGCGCCCGGCCCGCGCAACGGCGCAGGGTCCGGCAGGCTTCGCGTCATCTTGTGTGAATCGTACCGTCAGGGACGGCTTCTGCTGGCGGAAGCCGCTGAATCATCGTGGGAGCACGCCTGGCTTGAAGCCGTGCTGCCCCGCTGGATCAAGCCGGGTTCATCGGCTCGTCTGGCCGGACGGAAGCGTCGTCGGGTTCCGCGGGCGCGGCTGGTACGGACTCTTCGTCTTCTTCCTCCGGACGGCGGCCAAGGCAGGACCCATCGGGGCGGGCGAACGGCGGCAAGGATGGCGGCGCGGAATGGCGAGACGTCATGGCGGATCCTCCCTTCACGTCAGAACACCGTCCGCGCGGCATCGTCGCGAAGGACGTGACTCGCCGGTCAGGATGTTCGCGGGCCGTGCGTCCGGAAGAATCCGTTGAGCGCGTCGAACGGTTCGGCCTCGCCGAGGGCGTCGAAGCGTCCTTGGTCGGCCAGCATTCGGGCGGCCCGGAGGAAGCCGCCCCACGCGGCGCGGTTGAGCCCGCTGCCCAGGCTGATGCGCCGCACGCCCAACGCGGCGATCTGCTCCACCGACAGGCCGATCGGTGAGGAGACCAGAAGGTTGAGCGGTTTCGGGCTTACGGCATCGACCGCCGCCTTGATGACGTCCGGCGTCGGCAAGTCCGGCGCGTAGAGGACATCCGCCCCCGCCGCGGCGTAGGCCGGCAAGCGGCGCAGCGCCTCCTCGATCGCCGCAGGGTGGTTCACCAGCAAGGCCTCGCAACGGGCGGTCAGGAGAACGCCGCTCCCCCGCAGCGCCTCCGCCGCGGCGGCCACGCGCTCGACGGCGTGATGGAAATCGTACAGCGGCTTCGACGGGTCGCCCGTGGCGTCCTCGATGGACAGGCCCGCCACGCCGGTGTCGGCGCAGAGCCTCACGTTGCGGGCCAGTCCTTCACAATCATGGGCGTAGCCGGATTCGAAATCGGCGTTCACCGGCAGATCGGTTGCCCGGACCATGTCGGCGATGTGGGCCAGCATGTCCCCACACGGCACCGCCCAATCGGCGTCGGGAAGCCCCCGCGAGAAGGCGAACCCCGCCGAGGTGGTGGCCAACGCGCGAAACCCGAGATGCTTCAACATCAAAGCGCTTCCGACATCCCACGGATTAGGGATGACGAAGCAGCCGTCTTGGTGGAGATCGGCAAACGTAGCGCGGGCTTGGCGGTGATCGGCCATCACAGTTTCCCTCTGAGGCGACAGCACGGTTTCGGCTGGCTGACGACCACAGGATACGCCTGCACTCAGGCGTCGTCCAACAGCGGGACGCCAGCCTTGCCGTACTGCCCTTTCGCAACACCGGCATCGGTGGCTTTTGGCGGATGGCATTGAAATGGCTGTCAGTCAGCCGTTTGCACGCCACTTCGCCGACACTGCAGATCCACTTTGGGGCCTATCCACGTCGGGCACCCGCGACACTTTGCGCAGGATGTCGACCAGTTCGGCATGCGGAGCCGTCTTGGAATCCGCCAGTGTCTCAATCGAATGAGCCTCCGTCAGCCGCGAAAGCCGCACCAGCTGGCGGACTCGCTCTCGCCGCGTCGATTTGAGGTCCGACGAACGGCGGGTGAAGACGACCTTGAACAACTCGCCGTCGCCGAGCAGACGATTGAATTCGCTGGCCGTAACGTAGATCAGGAACAGCGCGAATATCCATAGCTGGGTGGCAATGAACTGGTTCCAGCTGAAGCTGCTCAACTGATGCTCGATGAAGCCGTCCCGTCCCACCGCCCCACCTTCGCGCACATAATGGATGAAGGCTTCGATAAGGCGTGCGAGGAAGACGAAGAAGGTATAGGCCACCGTTTTGAAGAGGATGGGTTGCGCCAGCGGCGCATTGTCGAAACGCTTCAGAAACGGAAGCTTGTCGGCCACCAGCACCACCTTGCCAACGATCAACGCCGCCACGGTCGCGATGGCGAAGCCGGTGAACTCGATCAGGTACTCGGCCAGAATCAGCCGTTTGGTCAGCAAGATAAGGTTGAAGCCAACAAAAAAGAAAAGCGTTGGCGGAAGCATGAGGCGGAACTCATGCGCCAGAATGTGCCCCAGTTTCGTCGGCCACCCAGTCTTCGCTTCGAGCGGATATGGGGTCATGAAACCCTCCTGCCGGACGCGTGCCGGCAGTCAATGTATCCCATTCCCGCAGGGCACAAACCACCCCAGCGGAGAGTGCCGACTCGTACGGGTCAGGGCATGGGTCAGGTTTTCAGGTGGGCTACGGCACCGGGCTATCGCCTGTCACCTGCCTCGCCCCGTGTCAGCCGCCGTACTGCGCGTCGGTCACCTTCTCCAGCCAATCCACCGCCTTGCCGTCCTTCATCTCGGCGATGGCGATGTGGGTCATCGCGCAGTCGGGGGCAGCACCGTGCCAGTGCTTCTCGCCGGGTTCGAACCAGACGATGTCGCCGGGGCGGATCTCCTCAATCGGCCCGCCCTCCCGTTGCGCGCGGCCCAGGCCGGCGGTAACCAGCAGCGTCTGGCCGAGCGGGTGCGTGTGCCACGCGGTGCGCGCGCCCGGCTCGAAGGTGACCGTGGCACCGCTCAGGTTGCCGCTGCCGCTGAAGGGGGCGTCGATGCGGACGGTGCCGGTGAAATACTCCTCCGGCCCCTTCTTCGAGGGCTGAGAGCCGCTGCGCTTGATGTCCATCGTCGTCCTCATGCGAAGGGTTTGGTGCGATCTGTGCCATGCCGGGGGAGGCCCTGCGCTGTCGCGTATGAGCCCCCACTTGCACCGCGCGATCACACCACGGCCGGCAGCCGGTCCAGCAGCTTGTCGAGCGTGATCGGGTAATCGCGCACGCGCACCCCGGTGGCATTGTGGACCGCATTGGCGATGGCGGCGCCGACGCCGCAGAGGCCAAGCTCGCCCACGCCCTTAGCCTTCATCGGCGAAGAGATCGGGTCCGTCTCGTCAAGGAAGACCACCTCCTGGTGCGGGATGTCCGCGTGAACCGGCACCTCGTAGGCGGCCAGATCGTGGTTGACGAAAAAGCCCCCGCGCTGGTCGACCGCCAGTTCCTCCATCAGCGCGGCTCCCACGCCCATGGTCATGGCGCCGATCACCTGGCTGCGCGCCGACTTCGGGTTCAGGATGCGGCCGGCGGCGCACACCGCGAGCATCCGCCGCACACGGACTTCGCCGGTCGCGGCATCCACGCCGACCTCCACGAAATGCGCGCCGAAGGTCGATTGCTGGTACTTCTTGTCCAGGTCGCCGTACTCGATGCCGTCCTCGGCGGTCAGACCGGAGCCACCCGCCGCCTGGGCAAGCGACATACTGCGGTTGCCGGAGCGGACCTGTCCATCCGCGAACACCGCGTCGGCGGAGTTGAAGCCGAGCTTCTGCGTCACGGCTTCCCGCAGCTTGACGCAGGCGGCGTAGACGCCGGCCGTGGAGTTGTTGGCACCCCATTGCCCACCCGAGCCGGCCGACACCGGGAAGGAGGAGTCGCCCAGCCGCACCACGATCTTGTCCAGCCCGACGCCCATCATCTCCGCCGCGGTCTGGGCGATGATGGTGTAGCTGCCGGTGCCGATGTCCGTCATGTCGGTTTCGACCGTCACCACGCCGCGCTGGTCCAGCCGCACACGCGCCGCCGACTTCGCCAGCAGGTTGTTGCGGAAGGCGGCGGCGACGCCCATGCCGACCAGCCAGCGCCCGTCGCGCACCTGGGCCGGCCGCGGGTTGCGCTTGGCCCAGCCGAAGCGGTCTGCCCCCATCCGCAGACATTCGACCAGATGGCGCTGCGAGAAGGGCCGGTTCGGAATACCGGGATCGACCTGGGTGTCGTTGCGGATGCGGAACTCCACGGGGTCGAGGCCGAGCTTCTCCGCCATCTCGTCCATGGCGATCTCCAGCGCCATCATGCCCGGCGCCTCGCCCGGCGCGCGCATCGCGTTGCCTTCGGGCAGGTCGAGGTGCGCGAGGCGGAGCGCGGTCATGCGGTTGGCCCCGGCGTAGAGCAGCTTCGTCTGGTCGACCGCGGTTTCCGGCTTGCCGTCCTCCAGGTTGCCGGACCAGCTTTCATGGGCGATGGCGGTGATCTTGCCGTCCTGGGCGGCGCCGATGCGGATGCGCTGGATCGTCGCCGGCCGGTGCGTGGTGTTGTTCATCATCAGGGGCCGCTGCAACGCCACCTTGACCGGCCGACCGGCCGCACGCGCGCCGAGCGCGGCCAGCAGCGTGTCGGCGCGCAGAAACAGCTTGCCGCCGAAGCCGCCGCCGATGAAGGGCGAGATCAGGCGCACCTTCTCCTTCGGGATCCGCAGGGTCGTGGCCAGATCCTGCGTCGTCCAGGCGATCATCTGGTTGGAGGTCCAGACCGTCAACTGGTCGCCGTTCCAGGCGGCGATGCTCGCGTGCGGCTCCATCATCGCGTGGCTCTGGTCGGGCGTAGTGTAGGTCTCGTCCAGCTTCACCGGCGCCGCCGCGAAGGCCCCGGCGAAATCGCCCACGGAGGAGTCGGGCGATTCCTCCGTCGGCTTGGCCGTGCTGTCCTTGGCGCGCGCCAGATCGAAGGCGCCGTCCTCGCGGGTGTACTCGATGCGGACTTTCTGCGCGGCGGCGCGGGCCTGCTCGAAGGTTTCGGCGACGACCAGGGCGACCGCCTGATGGTAATGCCGGATTTCGGGGCCGCCGAGCAGGGGTGCTGCGTTCAGCCGGCCCTTGTCGAGCTTCCCGGCATTCTCCGCCGTGATGATCGCGAGCACGCCGGGGGCCGCCTTGGCGGCATTCAGATTCATCGAGGCGATCCGCCCCTTGGGGATGGCCGAACCGACCACATAGCCATAGGCCGGGTCCTGCCCCATGTTGTGCCATTCGTAGGCGTAGGGCGCGGTGCCAGAGGTCTTCAGCGGGCCGTCGATCCGGTCGGTCGGCTTGCCGACGACCTTCAACTGGTCGATGGGGTTGGTGGTCGCGGGAGTGTCGAACTTCATGGCTCAGCCCTTCGCTTCGGCCAGCACCGCGCCGAGCGTGCGCTCGACCAGGGGCACCTTGAATGCGTTGTCGTGCGTCGGCTTGGCACCGTCGAGCAGCCGCGCGGTGACCGCCTTGGCGCCCCGCGGCATCTCCGCCTCCGCGGCCTCGACCCGCCACGGCTTGTGCGCCACGCCGCCCAGCGCCACGCGCCCGGTGCCATCCGGCTGCACGACGGCGGCGACCGAGACCAGCGCGAAGGCGTAGGACGCGCGGTCGCGCACCTTGCGATAGATCTGCTTGCCGCCGACCGGCTTCGGCAGCGTGACCGCCGTGATCAGTTCGCCGGGCACCAGCGCCGTTTCAATGTGCGGCGTGTCGCCCGGCAGTCGGTGGAATTCGGCGATTGGAATGCTCCGCGTGGTGCCGTCGGCCCGCACGGTTTCCACCGTGGCGTCCAGCGCGCGCATTGCCACCGCCATGTCGCTGGGGTGGGTCGCGATGCAAGCGTCGCTTCCCCCGATCACGGCAAGTTGCCGGCTGAACCCGCCCATGGCCGCGCAGCCGCTGCCCGGCTGACGTTTGTTGCAGGGCTGATTGGTGTCGTAGAAATAGGGGCAGCGCGTGCGCTGGAGCAGGTTGCCCGCCGTCGTCGCCTTGTTGCGCAACTGGCCCGAGGCGCCGGCCAGCAGCGCGCGGGACAGCAGGGCATAGTCGCGCCGCACGCGCTGGTCGGCGGCAAGGTCGGTGTTGCGCACCAGCGCGCCGATGCGCAGGCCGCCGTCCGGGGTGGGCTCGACCGTGTCGAGGGCGAGGCCGTTCACGTCGATCAGGTGCGCCGGCGTTTCGATCTCCAGCTTCATCAGGTCCAGCAGGTTGGTGCCGCCCGCGATGAATTTGGCATCCGGATTGCGCTCGGCCGCGGCCGCGGCTGCGGCGGGAGACTGCGCGCGCTCGTAGGTGAAGGATCTCATGCCTCCCTCCGTGCGACTTCCGTGATCGCGTCGACGATGTTGGAATAGGCGCCGCAGCGGCAGATGTTGCCGCTCATGCGCTCGCGGAGTTCGATGACCGACGCTTGGGGCTGTGCGGTCAGGTCGGTGCTGACGTGGCTGGGAATGCCGGCCTTGATCTCGTCCAGCACGGCCACGGCCGAACAGATCTGCCCCGGCGTGCAGTAGCCGCACTGGTAGCCGTCATGTTTCACGAAGGCCGCCTGCATGGCGTGCAGGCTACCCGGCCGGCCCAGCCCTTCGATGGTCGTGATGCTGTCGCCTTCGTGCATCACCGCCAGCGTCAGGCAGGAGTTGATGCGCCGGCCATCGACCATGACCGTGCAAGCGCCGCACTGGCCGTGGTCGCAGCCCTTCTTGGTTCCGGTCAGATGCAGGTGCTCGCGCAACGCGTCGAGCAGCGTGGTCCGCGTGTCGAGGTTCAGCTCTTGCGGTTGGCCGTTCACGGTGAAGGACACCTTCGTCGTGACGGGATTGTCGGCGGGTCTGGTGGCGGGCTGAGCGCCTGTGGCCGTCTGTGCGGGAGCCGGGAACGGCACCGTCGTCAATGCCACAGTCGCGGCGGTCCCCAGCAACAGGCCGCGCCGCGTCATGGCGAGATCGCCGGGATAATGCATGGCGTGCTTCCATCCTTTTTCGCTGACCGCCCCATCCCTGACTGCGGTGGCGGTCGTGACACATCCCGACGTCAACAGCGCAAGGGCACCGGATGGTCACGCGGCAGCCGCCATCGGCGTTCCGCTTCTTCCCAAAGGAGAGGGGCGGCGCACGGGCGATGGCCTTCCAGCAGACCTCGGGATCAGCCCCGCGCCTGCGCGCGCGGAGCGTGGCGCAGCGCCAGTCCGGCCACGGCAAGGCCAAGCAGGGCGCCGAGCGAGCTTGCGGCGAAATCGCTGAAGGCCGGATGCCGGCCGGGGGAGAAATGCTGGAGGAGTTCCATCGTCCCCGCGAGCGTGACAAGACTTCCGGCGATGCCCGCCAACCGGCTTTCCGCCGAATAGGCCATTCCGAAGAAGAAGGCGGTTCCGGCGTAGGCGGCGGCATGCTCCAGGTGTCCGTCCGCGCCGGTGCGCATCATCTCGTCGCTGGGAAGCAGCGACAGCGCGACGATGATCAGGACACAGGTCCACGCCGCCCACTTGAAAGCCGTCTTCATCGGTGCCCGTTCCGCCGTCCCGTTGCCAGTACGCGATATGGCCCCCGCCTCCCCCAATCGCCAAGCACCGGGTTGGCTTACCCCCCGACCGCCGAAACCACGCGGCGCGCATGAAAGGGGTACTCCGACAGCCCACTTGCGTTCCAGGACCCGCCGGCTTGTTTGCCTGTGCTGACGTGCGACGGTGTCAGGGCGAGGAGGATCCGGAATGGCGATCGGGACGACCGGAGAGACCTTGTCGGGCAACGCGGCCATCGATCCGTTGCTGGACGAGAGGAAGTGGAACACCGCGACGCTGACCACCGGCTTTCCCGTGGCCTCGTCGGCCTGGGCCGGCTATGGCACCGGCAGCGAACCCTTCAACAACTTCACGTCCCTGAACGGCGACCAGCAGCAGGCCGTCAACGCGGCCCTGGCAAGCTGGGCCAGCGTGGCCACCCTGAACTTCGTCCCCGTCGCGGAACCGGGCCAGACGGCCGACATCCGGTTCGCCGGCACGTCCGACGCGCCCACGGCCTACACCTACCTGCCGAGCGCCGCGCCGCAGGGCGGGGACGTCTGGTTCGGGCCCCGCATCACGGATGTCGGAACCTGGGCGCCCGGCAGCTACCAGTATGATTCCGCAGTCCATGAGATCGGGCACGCGATCGGCCTGAAGCACCCGCAGGACACCATACCGGGCGGCATCGTCGCCGACCCCGCCGTGGACTCCATCGAGCTGTCGGTGATGAGCTACCGCTCTTATCCGGGCGCGCCGCTCACCGGCTACACCATCGCCCGCGGTTCCTATCCCAGCGGACCGATGCTGGACGACATCGCCGCGGCGCAATACCTGTACGGCGCCAACTACGCGACCAACGCCGGCGACACCGCCTACAGCTTCACGCCGGACCAGGGCACCATCTTCCGCACCATCTGGGACGGCGGCGGCAACGACACCTACGACCTGTCCGCCTACGCAACCGGCGTTTCGGTCAATCTTGCCCCCGGTGCGTGGAGCACCTTCTCCACGGCCCAGTTGGCCCATCTCGACGTGAGGGATCCGTCGAAGGTGGCACGGGGCAATGTCGCCAACGCCTATCTGCACGGCAACGACTCGCGGTCGCTGATCGAGAATGTTGCGGGCGGCACCGGCAACGACACCATCGTCGGGAACCAGGCGCCCAACGTTCTCATCGGCGGCAGCGGTGCCGACCTGTTGACCCTGCCGGCCGACAGCGCACCCGACACGCTGGTCTACCGGGACTCCGCCGACGGCGGCGTCCCCGGCGTGGCCTCCGGATTCGATCAGGTGGCGGGGTTCGAGCCTGGGACCGACCGGCTGGCACTGTCCGGCACCCTGCGGAGCAGTGTTGACCGCAACCAGGACGGCGTGCTGGCCGGCGGCGTCCGCAGCAGCGGCGAGATCAACGCTGCGACCGATGAGGCCGTTCGTTTGTCCGCCCCGGTGTCCAGCCTGACCGACGCCGATTTCGCCAGCTTGCGGGCCGCGGTGGGCATGTTCGTCGGTCCGCCGCCGGGCCACGATCTTCTGGCCCTCGCCACCGATGGAACCAACTCCGGGGCCTACCTTCTGGCCGGCGCGGGGGGCAACGGGCCGCTTGCCGCCGCCGACGTGCGCCTCTTGTGCCTGTTCCCGAACGATCCCAACGTCGGGCTGTCCGATCTTGCCCTCACCTGATGGCGCGATGCGGCATGCCACCCAGGGCCGTCACGGGTGCGTGGTGTCCAACACCGCGCAGTCGCGCCGATGGGCCAGCAGGCAGTCTTCCAGCTTCGATTCGCGGATGAGGGCGTTGATCAGCCAGTAGCCGACCACCAGCAGGATCACCACGACGACGGCAAACCCGATGTTGGAGGCAACCCGGGTGCGTTCGTCATCGTCGGGATGATCGTCGCTCATGGACCGCAACGTTGGACGGAAAGCTTGCCACGTCAAGGGCTTACGAGCCCCCAAACCGGCGGGTCCAGCGGGATTCCGCACGGCTGCCCGGCAGGATGGTTCAGCGTCGCAATGGAATGAACATTATTTCATTGGCATGACTGACTTTATGGATCTTACTCTTATGAAGAAGAGCTTATAGAAGAGCCGACGCTGATGGGAGGCGGAGCATGGATGCCAATGCCATGGACGACCGGGGGACGGATGACCGGTTGGCGCTTCAACGGTCCATCGACATGATCCGCCGCTACAGCCGCTCCTGCGCCGATGTGGAAACGCGCCGCCGCCTCATTCCCATCGAACGGTGCCTGGTCTGGTCCCTGATGGTCGCCGAGGCCGGAGGGAACGCCCCGACGATCATCCAGGCCATCGAAGACATCGCCGGAATCACCGGAGCCTAGCTTTACCGTTGCGCCAGCTCCGCACTGCCGGGGTGGTCATTCCGCCGGCACAACCTCGTCGAGCAGCGGGTAGTCGTTGTAGCCCGTCTCGTCAGCGCCGTAGATCGTCCCAGCGTCCACCGCGTTGAGCGGCGCATTGCGCCGGAACCGTTCGACGAGATCGGGATTGGCGATGTAGAGGCGCCCGAACGCCGCGGCATCCGCCTCGCCGCGCATGATGGCCTGCTCCGCGCTCTCCTTGGTCAGCCCTTCGTTGACGATGTAGGCGCCTTTGAACAGGCGCCGGACGTCGGGCCCGATCCGACGGTCGCCCAGTTCCAGGGACTCGCGGGCGAAGATGTAGGCGAGGTTTCGGGCGTCGAGCTGCTCCGCAACGTAGGAGAACAGCGCGCGCGGATTGGAATCATGCATCGAGTAGGAGCTTGACATGAGGTTGAGGTGCACGCCGATCCGATCCGCCGACCAGACGGTCAGCAGGGCGTCCACCGCCTCCAGCAGAAAGCGGGCCCGGTTCTCGATGGAGCCGCCATAGCGGTCCGTCCGCTTGTTCGAGCCGTCGTGCAGGAACTGGTCGAACAGGTAGCCGTTGGCACCGTGCAGTTCCACGCCGTCGAAGCCGGCCCGCAGGGCGTTGGCGGCGCCCGCGCGGAAGTCCTCGACGATCCCGGCGACTTCCTCCGTCTCCAGCGCCCGTGGCACGACGTAGGGGCGTTGCGGCCGGATTATGTTGACATGGCCCTCCGGCGCGATGGTACTTGGCGCCACCGGCAGCTTCCCGTCGAGGTGGACCGGGTCGGACACCCGGCCGACGTGCCAGAGCTGGGAAACGATGCGGCCACCTGCGGCTTGGACCGCCGACGTCACCGCCGTCCATCCGGCCACCTGCGCCTCGGACCAGATGCCGGGCGTGTTGGGATAGCCCACACCTTGCGGCGACACCGACGTCGCCTCGGCGAAGATCAGTCCCGCGCTGGCGCGCTCGACATAATGCTTCACGTTGATGGGACCGGGGCTACGCTCGTTGAAGGCACGCATGCGGGTCAAGGGGGCCATGATGATGCGGTTCGGCAGTTCGAGCGCGCCGATCCGGACGGGATCGAAAAGGCTGGGCATCGGTGCGGATTTCCTTGCTTTGACGGAAGGACCAGATGGCGAACCGGCCCTCTATGGGCGCTGGCCATCATTGATGTAACTGTTACTGTTACAACGTACATGGTCCGGGGTTGGCTTGCAAGCCCCCTCCGCCCTTCTGCGAAAGTGCGAACCGCCGTTGACGGGCATGAACAAAACAATCATTGTTACATTTAAGCCTGTGAATGGGGGTCGTTTGTATGAGCGCCAACAGTCGCTTGACGGTGGCTACCCACATCCTCGCTTGGATGGCGCTGGTCGCGCGGAAGAGTTCGGCCCCGGTGACGTCGGACCGGATCGCGCTGAGCGTCAACACCAATCCGGTCGTGATCCGCCGAACCCTCGGGCTTCTGGCGAAGGCCGGCCTTGTCGAAAGCTACCGCGGCACGAACGCCGGCTGGCGCCTGAGCCGGAGTGCCGACGCGATTACCTTGCTCGACGTCTTCGACGCTTTGGAGGAAGGCACCACCTTCGCCCTGCACCCGTCAACGCCCAGCCAGAAGTGCCCGGTCGGGCGAGGCATTGGGCCGGCCCTCAGCACCGTTTACGGGTCGATCGATGACACTCTTCGAAAGACCCTGGCCGCCACGTCCATCGACGATGTCCTGAGGACCACCCTGGAATCGGGACAACCGGGGGCGGAGACCACCCCCGGCACCGGCAGCTAAAGCGAATTTCAATTCGCGTAGGACCGCGACTGCGGTCCCGGCCTCTCGCGGGAACGATGTTCCCGCTGGCGGCAGGCGGATGCCAAAGACATCCGCTGAGAGCCAGCAAATGAGGGCATACGGATTTAAAGCGAATAACAATTCGCTTTTAGTCGTCAGAGCTTTGCTTAGCCGCCACCCCAATCAATCGTCGGCCGCCGGCCCGTTCAGGGCTGTCCCTGCCCGCCAGCCGACCCGTAGATGTTCCCGGTGGCGAAGCTGGCATCATCGGCCGCAAGCTGGACGTAGATAGAGGCCAGTTCCACCGGTTGCCCCGGACGGCCGAGGAAGGTTGTGCCGCCGAATTTCGTGTACCGCTCCTCCGGCGCGCCGCCGCTGATCTGCAATGGCGTCCAGATCGGCCCCGGCGCCACGCCGTTGACCCGGATGCCTTTCGGCCCGAGTTGCTTCGCCAGCGATTTCACGTAGTTCATCGTCGCGGCCTTGGTCTGGGCGTAGTCGTAGAGGTCCGGCGACGGATCGTAGGCCTGCTCGGACGTCGTGCCGATGATGCAGGCGCCGGGTTTCAGGTGCGGCAGGGCGGCCTTGATGATCCAGAAGGGCGCGTAGATGTTGGTCTTCATGGTCGCATCGAAATCCTCGGTCGTGATGTCGAGGATCGAGGCCTTGGACTGCTGCCGGCCGGCGTTGCAGACGACGATGTCGAGACCGCCGAGCCCCTGCACGGTGTCGGCCACCAGCTTCTGGCAAAAGGCTTCGTCGCGCAGGTCGCCGGGGATGGCGACGCCTTTCCGCCCGGCCTCCTGGATCAGTTGGATCACCTCGCGGGCGTCTGGCTCTTCGCTGGGGAAGTAGTTGATGGCGACGTCCGCCCCTTCGCGTGCATAGGCGATGGCGGCGGCACGGCCCATGCCGGAATCGCCGCCGGTGATCAGCGCCTTGCGGCCGGCGAGGCGGCCGGACCCGCGGTAGCTCGTCTCGCCATGGTCCGGCTTCGGATCCATGTCGCGCGCCAGACCCGGCCATGGCTGCGGCTGGACCCGGAAGGGAGGCTTCGGGTACTTCGAACGCGGATCTTCCATCGTCGGCTCGCTGCTGTGACTGGTTGCGCGCTGGTCTTGACCCTGGGCGAGCGCCGGACCGGCGGCGGCGACGGTCATGCCGATACCAATGCCGCCGACGACCTGCCGGCGGGACCACGCGCCGTGTCCGTCCCGATCCATTGCCCGCTCCGATTTCGTCGAACCCCGAGAACAGGGGGACGGCGGTTTGGTTGCCCGGGCAAAGGAATCAGGGATGCTCAGTCCGGCGACGAGACCAACGGGGTGAGCGCATCGCGGAGCGGGCCGGGGAGAGGCACCGGGCGGCGCGTGTCGCGATCGACATAGACATGCACGAAATGGCCGGCGGCGGCCGGTTCGGGATCGTCGTTGCGGAACAGCCCGACCTCGTACCGGACGCTGCTGTTGCCGAGCCGCGCCACGCGCAGCCCTGCCTCGACCCGGTCGGGAAAAGTGATCGGTGCGAAATAGCGGCATCCCGTTTCGACCACCAATCCGATGACCGGGCTGGATTCGATCACCAGCGCCCCGGCGTCGATCAGGTAGCGGTTCACCACGGTGTCGAAATAGCTGTAGTAGACCACGTTGTTGACGTGGCCATAGACGTCGTTGTCCATCCACCGCGTGGAGATGGTCAGGAAATGCCGATAGTCCGCGCGCCCCTCGCTCTTGCGCTCCACGATGTGTCCCCTCCCCTTCCGCTGGCCGCGGGAGACCGTATGAAGGCTGCCTCCGCCCCGCCCGTGACGAGGTTGGGCCTGAAGGCACGCCGATCAATCATCGTCCCGGTTTACCCCCTTGCACACGCCCCTGGCACACGGCCATCAGGCCGTGGAATCCGCTGTGGACGCGAGGTGCTTGCGCATGGTCGAAGGGCTATCCGCCAGCGCCGCCTGGATCGCGGCGACAAACGGCAGTTGGACGAAATTTTCACCAGCGTCGACGAAAAGCGGACGATCGAATCGCTTTTTCTCTTCCACCAATCCCCCCCTTTGAGCCACGGCCAGATGCCGGTCTCACAACGTTCGATCCCACCGTTGTTTGCGCGGCACTCAGCGTCACGCTCCCTTGATGGATACAACAGCATATCGCTTTTATGAAATGTCACAAAATGTAAAAAATAATACTTCAGACAATTTTGAATGTCTGAAGTAAACACAAACGCATCAGCGCATATAATATTTAGTTTACCTTGCATTTTGACTTTGCTGCGCCGGAATGTGCTCGTTATGATTGGGTGGCCTAAACCATTGGTCGTAACGCTTATGACCCGCTTCCCAGGTGAGTCGCCCATGCCGCCGTCGCCTTCTCCCCTTGAGTCGATCCGCCAAAGCCTGATGTCGGGCGGCCGCCTTCCGGCGATGGTCGCCGCACCCATCGCGCTCGGCGTGTCGCTGGCCGGCAGCGCTGCATCGGCGCAAACGCTGTCCACGGTCCAGAGCCAGACCTTCAACCCGACCGGAAGCAACATCCTCATCACCAGCACCGGTGGCGTGATCGACAGTGGCACCGGGAACGAATACACCGACCTGACGACCGGCGTGTTGATCGGGTCTCCCGGTGGCTGGACCCTGACCAACCAGGGCACGATCAAGATTTCGGTCGAAACGAACTTCTATCAGGCCGACGGCATTTACGGGCAGACCTACGGCACCGTCATCAATTCCGGACTGATCGAGGTGCCAAAGACCTACGACGGCATCCTGTTCGCCAATTCGGCGGGTTCGCTGAAGTCGGTCGTCGAGAACACCGGGACCATCATCGGCAACTGGGCCGGCATCGAATCCGCGCATGCGATCAGCATCACCAACGGGTCGCCCTCCATCAGCACGGCGTTGATCAAGAACGTGCGGTCGGCGGCGGCGATCATGCAGACGGATTACGCGGCGATCATGGTCGCCGGCCTGTTCACACCCTCCGTCATCACCAACTACGGCACCATCATCGGCACCACCGATGCGCTTTCCGTCACCGGTGTTTCGACCATCGTCAACCATGGGACCATCGCCGCCGGAAACGGCTTCAGCGCGATCAAGACGGCGGGGGTTGGGGCCGGCAGCCTCATCAACCTGAAGGACGGCAGCCTTTTGGTCGGCGGCATCCAGGCCTCGGGCGCCAATCAGGTCCTGCTGCTGCAGGGCAGCGGCACCTTGGCCGGACCGGTTTCCGGCCTGACGACCCTCAATCTGGACGGTACGGAATGGACGCTGGGCGGCGTCAGTTCGGCCACGACCACAAACGTCCAGAACGGCATTCTGCGCGTCAACGGTTCCCTCACCACCGGGCTGCAAATCAGCAGCGGCACGACTCTGACCGGAACCGGAACGGTCATCGGCAACGTGACCAGCCCGTCCGGCACCACCCTGTCGCCCGGCGGCTCCGGCACGCCCGGAACCCTGGCGATCACCGGGAACTACACGCAGCAGAGCGGCAGCACGCTGGCGATCCGGACGACCTCCGCCGCCGCCAGCAAGCTGGCCGTCACCGGCACCGCGACGATGGGCGGCGCCCTTGCCGTCACCTCCGCCGGGGGCGGGTACGGCGACAGCACGACCTACACAATCCTGACCGCCACGGGCGGGCTGTCCGGCGCCTTCAGCTCCATCACCAACAGCGACGCCACCCTGACGCCGACGGCCACCTTCGACAGCGCGAACAACCGGATTCTGCTCACCCTGGCCAAGGTGACGCCGCAACCCGACCCGGATCCGAACCCCAATCCCAACCCGGACCCCACCCCGAATCCCGATCCCACGCCGAATCCTCCGGCCACCGGCGTGATCGACACCAGCCGCCCGAGCTTCACTAACGGCGACGGCGCGGTCCAAGGCAGCACGGTCACCTTTGACGGCGGCACGCTGCGCCCAGCATCCCGGCTGACGGTCGGCCAGCCTGTCACCGTGACCAGCCGCGGCGGCACGATCACGCCGGACGGCAGCACCGTCACATTGGCGGGCGCGGTCGGCGGCAGCGGTGGGCTGGCGGTCACCGGGGCCGGCACGCTGGTCGTCTCCGGCCAGCTCGCCAACGCTGGAGGCCTGTCGGTCAGCAATGGCGCGGCCCTGACCGTCGCGCAGAGCGGCGTGGTCGCGGGCGGTACGCTGGCCCTGAACAACGGTGGCAGCGCCACGGTCGGCGGCGTCGTGGCCGTCCCGGTGACGGTGGCCCGCGGCGGCGCCATGACCGTCGTGGAGGGCGGCGGTGTCGGCGGCACGCTGGCGGTGGAGGGCGGCACCCTGAACGTCGCCGCCTACGGCGCGGTCAACGGCGCGGTCACCGTGACGTCCGGCGGCAGCGCCACCCTGGCCGGCGCCGTCATGGCCCCGGTCACGGTCAGTGACGGCACCGTCACCGTGGCTGCCACGGGCAGCACCGGCGCGCTCACCGTTGGAAGCGGCGGGGCGGCTTCCGTCAACGGCGTGGTCACCGGGGCCCTCACCACCGGCTCCGGTTCGACGCTCAGCGGCGGCGGCACGGTCCGTGGTCCGGCCACGCTGGCCGGCACCGTGTCGCCGGGCAACTCGCCGGGCGTGCTGACCTTCCAGTCCGCCGTGACGCTGACCGGGACCAGCGCCCTGCGCGCCGAGATCGACGGCCCGACCGCCGGATTCGGCGCCGGACACCACGACCAGATTCGGGTGCAGGGGGCGTCCTTCACCGCCGGCGGCACGCTGGCTCCGGTGCTGCGCGGCATCAGCGGCGACGCGACCAACAGCTACACCGCCACGCTGGGCCAGAGCTTCACCATCGTCCAGGCGGACGGCGGCGTGTCCGGCAGCTTCGCCGCCGTGACGCAGCCCGCGGCAGGGCTGGAGGCCGGCACCCGCTTCGACACGCTGTACGACGCCACCGCCGTCCGGCTGGTGGTCACGCCGACCAACTACGCGGTCCGCGGCGGCACGCCCAACCAGCGGGCTGCCGGTGCGGCGGTGGACGCGCTGCGTCCGGCTGCCGGGGCACGGGTGGACGGCATCGCCGCCCCGCTGTTCGGCGGCCTCTACGGCCTGCCGGGCAACGGCATCGCCGGAGCGCTCGACCAGCTTTCGGGCAAGCTGCACGCCGACACGCTGGCCGCGGACCGCACCAGCCGCCGCCTGTTCGGCAGCGCGGTGGAGGGGCGCCTGACGGCGCTGCGCGGCGGTGAGGCGGGGACCTCCGGCGTCCGGCTCGCCGGCAGCGGCAACGGCACGCTCGCCGTTGGAGACATCGGTGGCGAGACCGGCGAAGCCCGCGGTTCGGGCGGCGTGTGGGGCCTGCCGCTGGTGGCCTACAGCCGGACCGGTTCGGACGGCAACGCCGCCGGGACCACCGAGCGGATCAGCGGCTTTCTGCTAGGCGCGGACCACAGCTATGAGAACGGCGTGAGCGGCGGCATCGCGCTCGGCTATCTGCGCAACCGCGTCACCTCGCGCGACGGGCTGGGCAAGGCCGACGTGGACAGCTATCAGGCCACGCTCTATGGCTCCTGGAGCATGCGCGGTTCGGCGGACAGCCCCTATGTCGAGGGTGCCATCGGCTACGGCTACGCCAACTACGACACCTCGCGCGGCATTGCCTTCGGCACGTTGGCGCAAGGCGCCAGCGGCACCGCGGACGGCCACGACTTCTCGGCGGAGATCGCCGCCGGGCACCGCATGGCGTTCGCCGGGTCGGACAATGCCTGGATCGAGCCGCGGGTCGGCCTGCGCTTCGACCGGATCACCCGCGAGGCGTTCCGGGAGTCGGGCGGCGGCGTGGCGCTGGATGTCGAGGCGGCGGGCTGGACCAGCCTGCGCAGCGCGGTCGGCGTGCGCGCCGGCACCAGCGTGACGGTGGGCGGCTGGCGCCTGCTGCCGAACGCTGCCCTGGCGTGGGAGCACGATTTTGCCGACGCGACGGCGACCACCACCAACCGGCTGGGCGGTGTGGCCTTCGCCGCCGACGCCAGCAGGCCGGGGCGCGACGCCTTGGTGATCGGCGCCGGGCTGGGCGTGGCATTGGACGACCGGCTGAGCGCCACCATCGGCGTTCAGGACGCGATCCGCACCCGCGAGAACACCCTGTCAGCAACCGCTGGCCTGAAATGGAAGCTGTAAGGGCGCTTTCCCGCCTTGCGCCAGTGGCATCACCGACGGGCCGGCCGCCCTGATGCCTTGAGATTGTTTCCGGTCACCGCCATGACGGCGCTGCGGACGGCTTCTTCCCACCGTCCCGGCGCCGGCTGCCGGTGCAGGGTGACGGTGGGATACCAGGGCGTGCCGCTGCGGCTCAGCAGCCACCGCCAGTCCGGCGCGTAGGGCAGCAGGACCGCGGTCGGACGCCCCATCGCCCCGGCCAGATGGGCGACGGCTGTATCCACGCACAGTGTGTGGTCAAGCAACGCCAGCACCGCCATGGTGTCGGCGAAACTCTCCAACTCCGGCCCCAGATTGACCAGCGGCGCCGCCCCGTAAATGCGGGCGGCCTCGGCCTGCGCCGGCCCCTTCTGAAGCGACACCAGCACCGTCTTCTCCAGCGCGAAGACCGGCCCCAACCGCGTCAGATTCAGGGAACGGTTGCGGTCATTCCCATGGGTGGGCCTCCCGGCCCAGACCAGCCCGACGCGACGGTAGCCGCGGGGGAGCAGACCGTCCAAGCGATCCCTCCAGCGCTCCACCCGGTCCGGTTCGGCCCGCAGATAGGGAACCGGCGCCGGAATGGTGTCGAGCGTCGTGCCGAACAGCCCCGGCAGGCTGGACAGGGCGGTGTAGGCGTCGAAGGCCGGCGCCTCCTCCCAGGCGGTGAAGGCCGTATGCCCGCTGGGAAGGGAGCGGATCACCGGCAGCATCTCCGGGCTGCACGCGACCACCAGATTCGGGCAGAGCGCCGCCGCCATCGGCAGGTAGCGGGCGAACTGGATGGTGTCGCCGAACCCCTGGTCGGCGATCAGCAGCAGGGTGCCGCCGGGCAGAGAGGTTCCGTCCCAGTGCCGCGGAGCGGCCTGACCGGACCGCTCCAGGATCGCGGGCGGGACCAGAGGCGGCACGCCGGGAAGCCGCCACCGCCATTCATACTCCCGCCAGCCTTCCTCCAGCCGCCCGGACAGCAGCAACCCCTCCGCCAGTTCGAAATGCGGCCCCGGCCAATCCGGGCGTAGCCGAACGGCGCGCCGTTCGCAGGTGATGGACGCCTCGACCTCCAGCCGGTCGTAGAGCGCCACGCCGAGGTTGTACCAGCCCGCCGCGTCGCCGGGATCACTCACGACGGCGTGGCGGCCGTGAGCGGCGGCTTCATCCAGACGGCCCTCGCGGCGGCGGATTTCGCACAGGTCGCTGTCGGAGGGGCCGGGAGACAGGGTAAGGGGCATGGCGGCGGCTACAGGCTGTAGCCCAGACCGTCGATGACCGGCTCCAGGATCGGAATGACCGGCTTCAGATGGGCCATGTAGGAACGGTGACGGTCGATGGAGCGGTTGTAGAGCTTCTCTGCGACCTGAGCGTGGCTGGGCGTGCGGGCGTAGCGCCGGTTCTCCTCGAAGCGCAGGCAGCGCCGGTCGAAGCCGAGCCCGAGGAAGCCCAGGAGGCGCCGCACCGCCGGTTCCGGCTCCCGCACCAGATCTTCATAGCGAAGCGGCAGATAGCGCAGCGGCATCTCGCGCCGGTAATGCTCCACCAGATCGAACACCCGCAGGACATGGCGGGCCGCCGTCTCCAGATCGTTGGCGCAGTGGAAGCCGTGCGTCAGGTTGGTGCCCATCATCGACAGAACCACGTCCAGCGGGTGGCGCAGGACATGAACGACCGGCGCGGATGGGAAGAGCAGCGCGATCAGGCCGAGATGCGTCTCGTTGAACGGCATCTTGTCGGTGAACAGAGTGTGACCGGGCTTGGCTGGGACCAGCTTGCGGGCATGGCGCAGGTAGTCGTCGCGCAACCGCTCCAGCCCGTCGCGCTGGTCGCCCATCCACAGCTCCGACAGCGCCTCCGGATAGGCCAGCGGGCTGCCCAGCGTCTGTGGCAGCGCCATGACCACGGCGCCCAGCGACGGCAGTTCGTCCCCCGCGGCAACGGCGGGGTGGCAGGACAGGATCTGCTCGACCAGTGTGGTTCCCGACCGCGGGGCGCCTGCGATGAAGACCGGCTGCGGCCCAGCGGCAGGCTTGTCCGGCCGCGGCATCAGGCGCAGGCGCGGCGCCACGAAGAAGGCGGCGAGGCGCGCGATCAGGTCCACGGCCTCATCCTCGGCATAACGGCGCCCGGCCTGCCGCAGCAGCGCCTTTCCGGCGGCGAAGGCGGCGAAGGCCTCGCCATGGCGGCCCAGCCGGTCGAGGATGCGCCCCTTTTCCAGCAACGCGTCGGGTTCCAGGCCGCCATGCCGGGTCGCCGCCGCGTCCAGCACGGCGAGCGCCTCCGCTCCGGCGCCTTGGCGGGCGAGCAGCGCCGCCGCCAGCGTGTCGGCGCCACGGTGGTTGGGGTCGAGCCGCCGGGCGCGTTCGAGGAGCCGTTGCGCGGACGAAAGGTCCCGGGCGGCATCCTCCGTCTGCGCCCAGCCGTGCCACGTCAGCGCGATGGCCGGGTGCAGGGCGGCGGCGCGCCGATAGGCCCGCCGCGCCTCGTCCAAACGGCCCTGAAGCTTCAGGCTCCAGGCGAGATTGGCCACCGTCGCGGCGTCCGGCAGGGCGAGCGCCAGAGCCCGCCGGTAATGGAACTCCGCGGCCTGGGGCCGGTGCGTGTCAGTCAACACCAGCGCCATCAGCGTGTGGGACCGCGCGTTTTCCGGCGCCAGCCGGAGGGAGTTTCGCGCGTGCGCCTCGGCCTCTGCCGCGCGGCCCGTCCGGAACAACAGCGCGGCCAGTTCCTGCGTGGCCGTCAGGTTGTCGGGCTCGGTCCGCAATCCCCGCTCCAGCGCCGCGGCGTCGGGGGCGCCGTTCCGAAGGGAAGCCGTCCCTTGCAGGTCGTCGGGCATGTTCGGCATGGTGGGCGGGTCCCAAGGGCGGCTGGACGCCCGCGGGCGCCGTCGGTCACCCCCGGCCAGGCGGGGATGCGTGGATGGCCGGCAGGATAGTGAAGGGGCCGGGCGGCGGCAATCTTCACCAAAAGCCGGACGGCGCTTTCCCAGGAAGGCGGCGGCTTGCCGCCTGACAAGGCGGACGCCTCGGTTCTGGTTTGAGGAACAGCTCGCGGCCCCAAGGCGCCTTGCGTTCGGATCATTTGATTCCATATCATAGGATCAGTTGGCTTGGAGGCGATGATGCAGATTCAGGAGATCGTGAACGTCATGGGCGGCCGCGCCACGTTTGGCCGCGCCATCACCACGCCGTTGGACCTGCAGCGCCGGATCGGCGAGGGGGTGGCCGTCGACGCCCTTGACCGGGTCGCCAAGCACGTTTACGCCGATCCGGCGGCGCGCCGGATCCTGATGAACCGCATCGTGCCGGAGGGGACGCTGAAACGCCGCCTTCGGGAGGGACGGCTTACGCCGGCGGAAGGCGAGCGCACGGCGCGCGTGGCGAACGTCATCGCGCACGCCGAGTACGTGTGGCGCAACGCCGACGACGCCCGGCAGTGGCTGACGACGCCGCACCCGGAACTCGCCGACCGTCCTCCTATCGAGGTGGCCGTCGACGAGTTCGGCGCCCGGCATGTCGAGGACATCCTCGACGCGATCCTGCACGGACTGCCCGCGTAATCCATGCCATCGCATCCAACCGGGCCATTAACGGCCTTCCGCATCGCGGACGACCGCTTCCCGCTGCTGGACGGCGGCGGTGCCTTCAAGACCGGCGGCCGCTGGAACTCCAGGGGGCGCTACGTCGTCTACGCCGGGCTGGGCTTTGCCACGGCGATGCTGGAGAAACTGGCGCACACCCGGATCGGCAAAATCCCGACCGGGCAGCAGTTCGCTGAGATCTTCGTCCCGGGGCACGTCGCCGTCGAGGAAATCGGCCCAAGCGATGTGTCCGGATGGGACCATCCCGGCTACGCCGCCAGCCGAGCCTATGGCGATGCGTGGTACGACAGCCGGCGTTCGGCGGTCCTGATCGTGCCGTCGCACCCGGCTATGGGCTTCGAGCGCAACCTCCTGATCAACCAGCTTCACCCGGATTTCGCCGACATCCGCGCGTCCCGGCCTCGGCCCGTGCTGTGGGATGCCCGATTGTTCGCGCCGCCTCTTTAATATCGTCGCAATGGGATCGTGCGTCGCCGGAGCCCTCCGCAGAGGGTGGATGGAAGGGGAGCGTGTCCGCTCCCCCAGCCATCACTTCACGAGAGGGCAGCCGCTGTCCTTCGGGTTGATGTACGCCTGCTCGCCGGGAATGGTCTTGATGATCTTGAAGTAATCCCAAGCCGCCTTCGACTCGCCGGCGGTCTTCACCTGTGCCAGATACATCTCGTTGAAGACGCGGCCGTTGTCGGCGATCTTCGCGTTCTTCATCATCATGTCGGTGACGGGCATGCTGCGCATCTTGGCGGCCACCTTGTCGGCATCGTCGGTGCCGATCTCCTGCACGGCTTTCAGATAATGTTTGACCGCCGAGTACACGCCGGCCTGGTTCATCGACGGCTTGCGCCCGGTCCGTTCCTCGAACTTCTTCGACCAGGCGCGCGTTTCGTCGTTCATGTCCCAGTAGAAGGAGTTCGCCAGCATCAGGCCCTGCGAGGTTTCGAGACCCAGCGCATGGACGTCGTTGATGTTCAGCAGCAGGCCCGCCAGGGTCTGGCCTCCTTGCGGAATGCCGAACTCGGCGGCCTGCTTGACCGCGTTGATGGTGTCGCCGCCGGCGTTGGCGAAGGCGACGACCTCCGCGCCCGAGGCTTGCGCCTGCAGCAGGAAGGACGAGAAGTCCGAGGCTCCCAACGGATGGCGCACGCCACCCTTGATGGTGCCGCCCAACTGCTTGACGGTGTTGGCGGCTTCGGTTTCCAGCGAATGGCCGAAGGCGTAGTCGGCGGTGATGAAGAACCAGCTCTTCTTGCCCTGCTCGACCAGCGCGCGGGCGGTGGAGGAGGCCACGGCGTGATTGTCCCAGGTCCACAGGAAGCCGTAGGGGCTGCACTCCTTGCCCGTCAGATCAGTGGAACCGGGCCCGGACATCAGGAAGAGGCGCTTCTTGTCCCGCGTGATGCCCTGCACGGCCAGCGCCGCGGCCGAGTTCGGCACGTCGGCGACGACGTCGACCTTCTCGGTGTCGATCCACTGGCGCGCCAGATTGGCCGCGATGTCCGCCTTGTTCTGGTGGTCTCCGACGATGATCTCGACCTTGGTGCCGTTGATGGCGTTGCCGAATTCCTCGGCGGCCAGACGCGCGGCCACTGCCGAGCCTTCGCCGTTGATGTCCGCGTAGATACCGGACCGGTCGGACAGCATGCCGATCTTGATGACGTTGTCCGACATCTGGGCCTGGGCCGTGCCGGAGACCAAGGCGACGAAGGCGGCGCCGAGGAGAAGGCCAGCGAGAGGATGATTGCGCATGTTTCACTCCCTACAGTGACAGTTCTTGATGGTTGGGCCTCGCCCAAGGCGCTGCTGCGGACAGCCCCGCGCCCCGGTCCGACGCCGGTCGGAGGATCAATGGGTCGTGTAGCCGCCGTCCACGGGAATGGCGGTGCCGGTGATCGACGCGGCAGCATCAGAGCACAGGAAGGCGATGGCGGCCGCGACCTCTTCCGGGGGAACCAGTCGGCCGGTTGGCATCTTGTCGAGGAACACCGCCTTGAGCACCCGATCCTCCGGCAAGCCGGTGACCTGCGCCTGCTGCGCGATCTGCTTTTCAATGATGGGGGTCAACACCGTGCCGGGGCACACCGCGTTGCAGGTGATGCCGTGCTCGGCAACCTCGATCGCCACGGACTTGGTCAGGCCGATGATGCCATGCTTCGCGGCGACGTAGGCGGGCTTGTGCGGAGCCCCCACCATGCCGAGCACCGACGCCGTGTTGACGATGCGGCCCCAGCGGCGCTCGCGCATCGCGGGAAGGGCCGCCTTGATGGTGTGGAAGGCGGCGCTGAGGTTGACCGCGAGCAGCAGGTCCCACTTGTCGTCAGGGAACTCGTGCATCGCCGCCACATGCTGCACCCCGGCGTTGTTCACCAGGATGTCGACCGGACCCAGTTTCTCGGCCGCCTCATCCATCATGGCGCGGGCTTCGTCCGGCCGGCTGAGGTCGGCACCCGAATAGACGATCCTTATGCCGCTCTGTTCCGCGATGTCGGCGCACAGCCGGTCGATCTCCGCCCGGTCGCCGAAGCCGTTGAGCATCACGTTGCAACCGCGGCCGGCGAGTTCACGGGCGGTCGCCAGACCGATGCCGGTGGTGGAGCCGGTGACGACGGCGTTTCTGTTTCGCATCTGTGCCATTCCTTCGGACGTCATGAGATATTGGGAGCGCCCTGCGGTTTAGAACGCCACCTGATCGGCGCCCTTGAGGGCGAGCATGGCGCGGGCCTCAGCCGGGGTGGCGACCTCAAGCGACAGCTCCTCGACGATGCGGCGGATCTTCGCCACCTGCTCCGCGCTGTTCCGGGCCAGCCGGCCCTTGCTGAGATAAAGGCTGTCCTCAAGCCCGACCCGGACGTTGCCCCCCATGACGGCGGCCATGGTCGTAAACGGTATCTGGTGGCGGCCGGCGGCAAGCACCGACCATTCGTAATCGTTGCCGAACAGACGGTCGGCGGTCTCGCGCATGAAGACGAGGTTGCGCTGCTCCGCGCCGATGCCCCCAAGGATGCCGAAGATCGTCTGGACGAAGAAAGGCGGCTTCACCAGCCCCCGATCGACGAAGTGCGCAAGGTTGTACAGGTGCCCGACGTCGTAGCATTCGAATTCGAAGCGCGTGCCGCAGCCCTCGCCCAGATGTTCGAGGATGTACGCGATGTCACGGAAGGTGTTGCGGAAGATGAAGTCGTCCGTGCTGCGCAGATAGGGCTCCTCCCAATCGTGCTTCCAGTCCTTGTAACGGTCCGCCAGAGGGAAAATGCCAAAGTTCATCGAACCCATGTTGAGGGAGCACATCTCCGGCTGGGCTTGAAGGGGGGCGGCAAGGCGCTCCTGCACCGTCATGTTGGGCGAGCCGCCCGTGGTGATGTTCAGCACCGCGTCGGTGGACTGCTTCAGGCGCGGCAGGAACTGCATGAACACCGCCGGGTCCGGCGTCGGTTGCCCGGTGCGGGGATCGCGAGCGTGCAGGTGCAGGATCGCCGCTCCGGCCTCGGCGGCACCGACTCCCTGCTCGACGATCTCATCCGGCGTGACCGGCAACGCGTCCGACATGGTCGGGGTGTGGATCGACCCCGTCAACGCGCAGCTGATGATGACCTTCTTCTGTGTTGCCGCCATGGGAAGCTTTCCTGTGTGTGTCCGGCCCAACGAGCCGTGGAAGAGTGAAAATCCGGCACCGCCTCGGCGTTCGCGCGATTACGCGCGCTCGATGCCGTCCAGCCTTTGGAGGTGGGCAGACAAGCGGGTGCGGACCTCGGTTTGCTGCGCCTCCGTCCAGGTTCGGAATCCGGCTCCGGCTTTCATGCCGAGCCGCCCGGACGCGACGAGTTCGCGCAGCAGGGGCGACGGTCCGGGCGTGCGGTCGAGGTCTGGCAGGACGTGCTCGTGCACCGCAAGGGTCAGGTCGGTGCCGACGAGGTCGGCGTTTTCCAGCGGACCCAGAACGGCAAGGCGCCGGCCGAAGCTGGCCTTGACCACGGCATCAACCGTTTCGGCGTCGCACACGCCGTTCTGGACGAGGGCGATCGCCTCGCGCCAGAGCGCATGCTGCAGGCGATTGCCGATGAAGCCGGGAACGTCCTTGCGGACATGCACCGGCATCTTGCCGATTGAGGTCAGCAATTCGATCATCGCGGCGATTGCCGCATCGTCGGTGTCGGCGGTCTGGATGACCTCGACGAGCGGAATCTGATAGGGCGGGTTCCACCAGTGGGTTCCCATGGCGCGGCTTTTGTCCCGAAGCCGCTCCATGATCCGGGTGATCGGGATCACCGACGTGTTGCTCGCCAGAAGCGCATGGGGCGGCGCCGCGGCCTCGATCGCCACGAAAATCCGCTGCTTGAGATCCAGGTCTTCAGGGACCGCTTCGATGACGACGTCCGCGTGCCCAACGGCGTCCTCAAGGGTCTCGCAGGGCCGAATCTGATCCGCGGCGGTGTCGTCCATGTTCAATTCTTGGAGATTGCGGCGGACATGATCGACGATCCTGGCCCGGCGGTCGGGATCGGGCTCTTGGATGTCGACGTGGTGACCAGCGACGGCGAACGCCTGCGCGATCCCGTGCCCCATCAGCCCGGCGCCAATGATTCCAATATGCTGGCGTGTCATGCCTTGTGCCTTCCCCCCTTTACCTGAACGGATGTCCTGCCGATTGTTCGCGGCGTCCGCATTTTTCTTGGGTGTTCATAAGCAAGTGGCGTGCCAGCAGAAAATACTGTTGCTAATCAGCTGGTTAAGGCGGGCTTCTGGGCGGTCTGCGAGAGGATTGTTTGCGTTTCCGGACACCGCCTCAGGACGTGCCCCACATGGCTCAGCAAATCAGCGCTTTCGCCGTGTGCTAATTTTTGACAAACAGTGTTCAGAATATTGACAGGGCACGTGACGATAGGAGGCGGGCCATGGCGGCGGGACGGGACGAGCACTTTGCTGCGGCGCGCGCACTGATGGTGATGATCGACGAGATGATCGACGGTGCCATCCTGGTCGACAGGGAGGCGCGCATCGTCTGGTCCAACGACAAGCACATCTGGTTCGACGAGAAGCGGATGGCGTTGCTGGGAATCCGGTCGGCGGCCGACATGGTGGGGGAGCCCGTCGAGCGCCTCATCCCGCACAGCCAGATGCGCGACGTGGTGGAAACCGGCCGCTCCCTTCCGCTCGACATCATGCGGTATGGGGAGCACACGCTGCTGGTCAGCCGCCTGCCCTTGCGCAACGAGCGGGGAGAGATCATCGGGGCGATCGCTTTTGCCCTGAAAAACAGCCTCACCTATCTCCGACCCATCGCCGACCGCTTCAACAAGCTGCAATCGCGTCTCGCGCGCATGGAACAGGAACTCGCCGCCAGCCGGGCGCCGAAATACACGGTCGAAAATCTGGTCGGCTTCAGCCCGGCCATGCTCCAGGTGAAGCGGCTGGTGCGCAAGGCGGGCCAAATCAACTCGGCGGTGCTGCTGCTGGGCGAGACTGGGACCGGCAAGGAGTTGGTGGCGCACGCGATCCATGCGGCATCAGATCGGGTCGATCGCCCCTTTGTGGGCCTCAACGTCGCGGCCATTCCCGAAAACCTGCTGGAGGCGGAGTTCTTCGGCGTCGCGCCGGGCGCATACACCGGCGCCAGCCGCCAAGCACGCCCCGGAAAATTCCAGCTTGCGCACGGCGGCACGTTGTTCCTCGACGAAATCGGCGACATGCCGCTGCCGCTTCAGGCCAAACTGCTGCGCGTGCTGCAGGAGCGCGAGGTCGAGCCGCTCGGGTCCAATCAGGTCATCAAGGTCGACGTCCGCATCATCGCGGCGACCAGCCGGCCGCTGCCGGACATGGTGAAGAGCGGCGCGTTTCGGTCAGACCTCTACTACCGGCTCAACGTCTTCCCGATCCACCTCCCGGCGCTCCGCGACCACAAGGAAGATCTGGAGATCCTCGCCTCCCTGTTTTCGGAAAGGATGGCCGTAAGCCTCGATCAGCCGATGCGCGATCTCACGCCCTCGGCGCTGGACGTGCTGCACGGGCACGATTGGCCCGGCAACGTTCGTGAACTGGCCAACGTCATCGAGCAGGTCTACGTGCGCACCGAAGGGGAGCGCATCCTGGCCGAGGACTTCGCCGACGTCCTCCCGAGAGCCGCCGCTCACCGCCCCGTTTCCCCGACCAGAAGGCGCCCGCTCGCCGAAGCCGTGGATGACCTGGAGCGGTCACTCATCCTCAGCGCGCTCGACGACGCGAAGGGCAACAAGCTCGAAGCCGCAAGAAGCCTCGGTCTGTCGCGCACCAACCTCTATGCGAAACTGCGCAAACACGGCATCACCGCGGATTCGGAAGGGTAAGCCGCGCCCCTGCCGGCGTTACGTCCCAACAAAGCGCGGCGGGCGCTTACCCAGCATCGCTGCGATTGAGCTGGTCCCCGTTTCCCGGACAGTCGGATAAGCTTGGTTCACCCAGGATGAAGGACGGACCCGATGACGGGGAAACGGAAGCGATATGCGGCAGAGTTCAAGGCGAAGGTGGCGCTGGAGGCGATCCGGGGCGAGCTGACGGTGTCGCAGTTGGTCACGAACACCAAAAAAACCGGCGCTCCTGGTGATGAGCGCCGGCTTTTGTCGCGTCAATCGCGAAGAAGACATGCTGCGCAGCTGTGCAATCCGTACAAGTGTGATGGTCGGCATGGGCCGTGGTGACCTGGCGGC
>Ga0065721_10003722_pt1 | contig 93983 bp, 75 predicted proteins | sample Mesricmetagenome_FD_59108 | JGI IMG/M metagenome (GOLD analysis project Ga0065721, IMG submission 59108) | Mesophilic microbial community from rice straw/compost enrichment Sample: eDNA_1 v2 (version 2) | ecosystem: Engineered > Solid waste > Grass > Composting > Bioreactor | place: USA: Davis... | reverse complement strand
GTGTTGTCGAACTTCTTGACGATATGAGCGACCAGCCGCAAATTATGTTCGATCAAAATATTGCGCGAATGCGCATTGCCCTCCGCCATCAACGCCAAATGCTTCGCTTCCTCTTCTTCCTTCAGCGGCTGCGGAAACGCGTTGTTTTTGACATAAGACACCAGCAAAGCGAGCTGTTTGATAAACAAGGCGATCCCCGTAAAAAATCCCATGCAGCATACACCCCCAGGCTGTAATGAGAGGCCCGTATAAGGAAAGCCTCAGCAGTTTCATGCGTCGGTTCTACATTGTATGTAGGCGGGGGCCTATATGTGTATGTTTGATAAATTCAACAAGCTCACGATGCGGCCGGGACGGTTAGTTAGCGATGGTCTGGTTCGTTAAAGCTCCGAAGATCCGGCAGCCGCAGCATCGACCCGAATAGTTCGGTCCGAATCGTGTCGGCGTTATAGACGGAGGTCAGCGGAAACGTAACGCCGACAGCCTCCTTCAATCCCCAGTATCGGGGAACGGACTTCTCTTTCGTGCGGCTCCTCCATAACCCATCGGCGTCTTGCTCGATTACGAAGTGATTATCGTACCGGTACGGCTCCCAGAACAGCCAATGGTCGGCAATCGACGGCAGCCGGTTCCACTTGGTCAGATCGAACCGAAATCGCGATACGGTCATCTCCGGATATTCCTCTTCGCCTTCGAGGTCAATCTCTACAGCGAATATATCCCCGTCTTTCAAATCCGGAAGGTTGTCGTTTCCGGCGGATTCGCCCTCCATTTGATACAGCTTGATCATATTGCGAAGCAGCCAGGCGTCCTCATAGTTGTCCGACTTCCACCTCAGAAATTTGGGAAGCAGCGGTATAAAGCCTTGCTCCTGTCCGATCGCATCCATTTCGTTAAACAGCAGCGACAAGTTTTTGTACGTTTCCCGCAGCACTTTGACGGACAAGCTGATGTTCCGGCCGGCGTCATGGATTGTAGACATAATGTTCCTCCCCGATCGATGCGTTCACCGACCAATTCAATGTGTGATTTCTAGTAGAAGCGGCTTTGAAGCGGTAGGCATGACGTTCGATGGTCAGATGCTGAATCGCGGCAGTGAAGCCGTTAAATCGCGCGAACCCTTTTTTGAGCAAAAGCGCCTGCAGATCGTTTACGATCAACTGCGATGCCTGATCCAGCGACGTAACGTCAACCGATTGCAGCTGCTCCAATACTTGCTGCCAGGCCAGAAAGCCTAACGTTATGCCGGACGTCATTCGCGGCCGCCGCGCCATCTCCCGTTCCACAGGCAGCAGCTGCTGCAACGGAGCCAGGAAGATCAGATATGCGAGGCGCCCGCCCCGCATATCGTCCAGCAGCCTGGAATAGCGGGCCAATTGATGGCCGCTCTCCTCGGGCGACACGTCTTCCGAATTGTCGTCATCCGACGAGATGCCGCTGTAATATTTGACCTCGATACCGATCAAGACATTCGGGTGATTCAGAATCAAATCGATTTCCCCTTCGGCATGGCGGAACCAGAACTCCATCCTGCAGTCATACCCGCGGATGGAATCCAGCAGCTGCGGCCACATGGAAGCCGGCGGATGCGAGCCGTCCTGAAAATGTACGGCAGCGAGCACTCGCCTTAACCCCTGCTCGAACGGCAAATAACGAATCGTGCCGAAGAAATCGCCGGTCAGCTGATCCTCCAGCCGGTCGGACAAGTTGCTCCCGGACCGGGATATTTTATTGTGAATTTCGGCTATCAAGCTCTCACTTCGCTCTCTAATAGGAAAATCCAGCAGCTGCTAACGCGCTGCATCGCTATATGGAAATTATACTTCCCCTGACTCCAAATTCACATCTCAAAATCCGCCTCCAAAACCGGAGCTTATACAACAGCGTTTTTTGCAATCTAACCCCCTGCTGCCCTGCGCAAATACGCCCCCGTTATCGAATGCTCGGCAGCGGCAAGCTGGACGGGAGTGCCTTCGAATATAATTCGTCCGCCCCGGTGGCCGCCCTCGGGACCCATGTCAATAATCCAGTCCGCGCTCTTGATCACATCCAGATTATGCTCGATGACCACCACCGTATTGCCCCCGTCGACCAAGCGGTTCATAATGTCCATCAGTCGGGAAATATCGGACATATGCAGTCCGGTTGTCGGCTCGTCCATCACATAAAGACTGCCTTCCTTGTGAAGTTCTCCGGCCAATTTGATGCGCTGGCACTCTCCGCCCGACAAGGTGCTTAGAGGCTGGCCCAGCGTTACGTATCCGAGCCCCACATCCTCCAGCGTCTGCAATTGGCGAAGCGGCTCCTTCCTAGTAAAGAACTCCGAAGCTTCCCGTACCGTCATGGCGAGGACGTCGCTGATCGATTTTCCGTTCAGTTTATACTGCAGCACTTCGTCGCTGAACCGCTTGCCCTCGCATCTTTCGCAAATCGTCCTTACCGGCTCGAGAAAAGCCAAATCCATGTAAATCACCCCAAGACCCTGGCAATTGGAGCACGCTCCCTTGGAGTTGAAGCTGAACAACGATGCGCTCACCTTGTTGGCGGCTGCGAACAGCCGGCGGATCTCGTCCATTATCCCCGTATACGTAGCCGGATTGGAGCGAATCGACGTGCCTGCGGCCGACTGGTCGATAACGATCGCTTCCGGATGCGCCGGCAGGAATGCTCCGTTAATTAACGTGCTTTTGCCTGAGCCGGCTACCCCCGTTACCACGGTCAGCACACCGACGGGGATATTGACGGTTACCTCCTTCAAATTATGCAGGCTGGCACCGGCTGCGGTCATCCAACCCTTGGGCTCCCTGGTTGAAGTTTTCAAGGGCAAACCTTGCTTCAAGTATCGTCCGGTCAAAGTATCCGCGCGGAGCAAGCCCGCAAAGTCGCCTTCGTAAACGATTTCTCCGCCGCGGGTTCCCGCATGAGGTCCGACATCGATGATGTAATCGGCGATCTCCATCACTTCTCGATCGTGTTCGACGACAAGCACGGTATTCCCCTTGTCCTGGAGCTGGCGCAGCATGCCGTTCAGACGATGGACATCCCGCGGATGCAGCCCGACGCTCGGTTCGTCGAAAATATAAATCATGTCGGTTAGGCTGCTGCTCAAATGGCGGACCATCTTGATACGCTGCGACTCCCCGCCCGACAACGTTGCGGTCTGCCGGTCCAGACTCAAGTAGTCCAGTCCGATGGAGACCAGATGATTCAGCCGGGTAAGAAGCCCGTCCATTATCGGGCCTGCAACGGGATCTTGAATGGCTTCAAGCATCCGTATCAGATCGCCGATCTCCATCGCCGCGCATTGGGCAATGTTGTAACCGTTAATGCGGCAGCTCAAAGCCGCTTGATTCAGCCGGCTTCCCCCGCAAAGGCCGCACTCGCGATAGGTTAGAAAGCGGTTAAGCGTTTCGCGTTTGGCTTCCGACATCTCGCTGCTGTCCCGCTTCAAATACAGTCGGGTGAGCTTGGTCAGCAGCCCTTCATAATCCGATTCGATATCGCCGCCTTTGGTTCGGTATACAATCTTGCTTAATTTGCCGTGGAGGAGTGTATCCCACTCTGCCGGCGTATAGTCGGCAAGCCGCTTGTCGTTATCGAACAAGCCGGAATTGGTAAACGTATTCAAGTACCAGCTTCCCACTTTAAATACGGGGAACAGGACTGCGCCTTCATTCAGCGACCTGGACTTATCTAGCAGCTTGTCCACGTCGAACTGCACCACCTGTCCGACTCCGGAGCATTCCGGGCACATACCGGCCGGATCGTTAAACGAAAAAACATGCGAATTGCCGGCAGAAGGTTTACCGATTCTGGAGAACAGCAGCCGGAGCATCGCATAAATATCCGTAATCGTGCCGACCGTCGAACGGGAGTTGCCGCCGAGCCTTTTCTGATCGATCACCACCGCCGTAGACAAGTTCTCGATGCGATCGGTGTCCGGCTGACTAAACCGGGGCAGCCGATTGCGGATGTATGCGGAGAACGTCTCGTTAAGCTGCCGCTGAGCTTCGGCGCTGATCGTGTCGAAGACCAAGGAAGATTTGCCCGAGCCCGAGACGCCGGTGAAGATCGTAATCTTTCGCTTCGGGATGCGGACATTCACATTTTTCAGGTTATTTTCGCGTGCTCCTTCAATTACGATATCATAGTCGTTCATAGACTCCACCTCGGATTCTATTTTCTAATGATAAATGAGTTGGACGACGCCGGAGGAGAACGTTCTTGTATTCACCAGTTTTAAATTCAACCTTTGTTTGATGTCGGCAAACAAAGGTTTCCCTTCTCCCAAAACAACAGGGTGAACCGATAACCTAAACTCATCAACAAGTCCTAAACGAATAAAAGTTGTAATCAGACTTGCTCCGCCGTATAACCAGATGTTTTTACCGGGCTTGTTCCTTATTCTATTTACTTCTTCAAGAACATTATCGTTAATGAATATTGCTTTATGGTCAGTTCCTTTTTGGGTCCTGGAAAACACATATTTTTGTTTGCAATGGACGATTTCCCAAAGTCCTTTCGACGCATCGCTGTCTATATTATCCGGAGTAAATTGTACCCACAAATCATAGCTTTTTCTTCCATAAAAAATCGTATCGATTTGGTTTAAAAATTCATCAAACCCCATCTCATCATCCATTATGCACCAATCCACCTCGCCATTTTTCCCCTCAATAAATCCGTCTAAAGTGACCGCCAAATCCAACATGATTTTTCGTTTCATCATTTGCTGCTCCTTTCGTTGATCTGCCACCAGTATAATCCTCAAATACGTCACCTAATGTCATATTCGTCATTCACTACTGCAAATGCCGCATCCAACACTTGAACGGTTATCACAGCCGCTTGAAGAAATAGATGGACCGCTTCAAAGGTGTTGCAACCAAATATTTGCAACATTATTTGGCATGGTTTCGTATTAATCACATCGAATAGGCAAACTTGCGCCTGTTTACCCCGTGACCGACACGATGACGAAGCTTCGGCATTCAGTTCCACTTTAAAACAATGGAAGAGGGTCAATTATGAACATTAAACGATCGGGTTTAAGTTTATTTCAATTCATCCGCTTGGATTAGGAAGACGCCATATCGTATACAAGACTAGATTAGACCACAAAAAAACCGAGGGATGACGAAATGATTATTAAAATGACTCACTCAAATCGATCTGATTATAACGCATCGAATGAGGGATTCCTCGTTTCAGGACGGATTGTTCCCAAATATGAACACGACCAATGGACCTATACGGAGGAGAAATGGTCTGAGTCTTACATGAAACAATATGAGGATGAAGATATCGACTCCGCTTATATTGAAGACAAAGATAAAGCTGTTTTTTTGTATTACGTTAATCATAGGAGCGTTGGACAGATTAAGCTTTGCGCGAATTGGAATGGATATGCCCTTATCGAAGATATTAGCGTATCCGGCAACTGGAGAAATAAAGGTATCGGAACAAAGTTATTAGAAAAAGCGGTGCAATGGGCAAAGCAAAATAATCTTGCGGGTCTGATGCTGGAAACGCAAGATGTCAATGTGCCGGCGTGCCGCTTTTATGCAAGAAATAACTTCATCATCGGCGGAGTTGACCGTATGCTTTATTCCAATCTTCCTGCCGCCAAAAATGAAATCGCAATCTTTTGGTATTACAAGTTTTAAAGTTATCCTACAAAAAAAGAAACGACCGAAAACTCGGTCGTCTCTTCCTTCCCGCCGTATTCCATTGTCCTGCCAAAATCACGCCTGAGCGTCGTTCCCCCTATACTCGAACCAGTCGAAATGCGCCGGAGATGCCGACGGGGCGCCGTTGCCGGTGGCGTACATGGCGATCATGACGCCGGTAAAGCCGCCCGCCACTTCCGTGGCCAGGAGCGCGCATTCCCCGCGGCCGAGCGGGACGAACGGTTGTTCCATGCCGGCGGCAAACCCGAACCGGTATTCGTCTTTGTCCGCTTGGACGGTCAGAACGACCGAATCCGCAGACCAGGGCAGCTCGTTTTCGACCTTCCACAACGTGCCGATCCTTCTGCGAAAAATCAGCTTGCGCTCGTTCATCGTTTGCGTGACCGCAATTTCGTAATGAAATTTCTCGTTCATATAGACGGTAAGCCCGGCTTCTTCGCCGTCGCGGTCCGGCGCGAACGACAGATGGGCCGAAGCTTCACAGTTGAAATGCTGCTGTCTTCTGCCGACAAAAGCGGGGGCGCCTCCGTCGTTCAACGTAACCGGCGTGCCGCGCAGCGTGAGGCAGCTTTCTCTCTCGTCAAGCGACCACCGTGCCCGGTCCGGCGTCCGCAAGAAGTTCCAGACCGGAGCGAGAGTCGCGCCGTCGAAGTCGTCCCGTGCTGGAGGCGCGGCCGGCGGCGGCTGCAGCGGCAGATTGCCGGAAGGCATCGTCTCGGCGATGCGTCCGTTGTCGCCGATGACCGGCCAGCCGTTATCGCCCCAATGAACCGGGGCGAGGAACGTTTCTCGGCCCAGATGGTGGCGGTTCGGATAGCCGACCGGCCGAATGCCCAGAAATACGGCCCACCAATCGCCGTCCGGCGTCTGGACGAGGTCGGCGTGTCCCGTGGCCTGAATCGGCGACAGAAGGCTGCGATGGGTCAGAATCGGATTGCCGGGGCAGCTCTCGTAAGGACCGTCCGGCCGCGAGCTTCGCGCCACGGTCTCCATATGGCCGTATTCCGTCCCCCCTTCCGCTATAAAGAGATAATACCAGTCCCCGATCCGATAGATGTGCGGCGACTCCGGATATTGGCCGCCGGTCCCGCTCCAGATGAGCCGGGGCTCCGTCAGCCGCCGGCCCGTCTTCAGGTCGATCCGGCTCTGGTAAATGCCTTGATTGTACGATGTCGTGTAATAGACCGTGCCGTCTTCATCGATGAACAGATCGGGATCGATGCCGGGATGATCGACGAAGACCGGATCCGACCACTCGCCGGCCGGATCGTCCGCCGTCACATAAAAGTTGCCGCGCTCCGAGACGTTTGTAGTCGTCATGTAGAATGTCCCGTCATAATGCCGAAGCGAAGGCGCATAAACGCCGCCGGAGCTCCCGGCCGCCTGCAAATTCAGCTGCGTCTCCCTTGTCAAGCAATGGCCAATCTGCCGCCAATGGACGAGATCCTTGCTGTGAAACAGCGGCACGCCCGGAAAATACTCAAACGAGCTGGTCACCAAATAATAATCGCCGCCCGCCCGGCATACGCTGGGATCGGGATGAAAGCCGCTTATAACCGGATTGCGATAAGTCGTCATCAGACTGCGCCGCTCCTTTCGGTACGTTGTCGATTGCCTGCTTTATTACTTCACCGCGCCGATCGTAATTCCTTTAACAAAATATTTTTGGAAAAACGGATAAGCAATCATAATCGGCAATACGCCGATGGCTGCAATCGCCATCCGCACGGACGTGCTCGGCAGCTGGGCAATCGCCTGTCCGGCCCCCGACCCTGCGGCATTGCTGTTGCTGGTCAGAAACTGGATGTCCATAATCATTTTCGTCAAAATAGTCTGAATGCCGAACAATCGGGAGTCGGTCAAATAGATCAAGCCGTTGAACCAGTCGTTCCAATACGTAATCGCCTGAAACAATCCGATCGTCGCCATAATCGGCAGCGACAGCGGAAGCACGATACGGTAAAAAATTTTGATCTCGCCCGCGCCGTCGATGCTGGCCGCCTCAATGAGCGCCGGCGGGATGGACGTAAGAAAGAAAGTGCGTACCAGCAGCACGTTGAATCCGCTCATAAGCAGGCCGGGCACCAGCAGCCCGAACAGCGTATTTTTGATATCGAAGATTTGCGTATAAATCAAATAGGTCGGAACGAGTCCGCCGTTGAACAGCAAAGTGAAAAATACGATAAACGTCCAAAACCGTGCCAGCGGCATGTCTCTGCGCGACAGCGGGTAGGCGAGCATGGACGTAATGGCCAGACTGACGGCCGTCCCGACGACGGTAATCAGCACCGTAATGCCGTACGCTCGGCCCAGCTCCAAATGATGCAGCCACAAATAATCGTACGCCTTCAGGCTGAACTCCTTGGGAAAGAAGGAATACCCGTTCTGAATAATGCTCGCTTCGCTGCTCAACGAAGAGATGATGAGCAGCGCGAATGGAACCAAGCATACCGCCGCAAACAGAGACAATACCGTATTCGCTACGATTCGAATGCCTTTATGATCCAGTGCCATCGTTTTACACCTCCACACCTTTACTCAAATTAGAACAACGCGTTTTCGCGGTTGACCTTGCGCACGATATAATTGGCTCCGAGAACCAGGACGAAGCCGACGATGGACTGATAGACGCCTGCGGCGGAAGCCATGCCGATATCGCCCATCACCATGAGTCCTCTGTATACGTACGTATCGATGACGTTCGTCGCATCCGAGATGGCCCCGGTATTCATCGGAACCTGATAGAACAATCCGAAGTCGGAATAAAAAATGCGCCCGATGCTGAGCAGCGTCAGCATGACAATAACCGGCGTAATAAGCGGAATCGTAATGGTGCGAATTTGCATCCACTTGGACGCCCCGTCCAGCGTCGCCGCCTCGTAATATTCCGTATCGATGCTGATAATGGACGCCAAATAGACGATGCAGGAAAATCCGACCGATTTCCACAGATGAATGACGGTCAATATATAAGGCCAATACTTCGGTTCGGTATACCAGGATATCGGCTCGATCCCGAACATCGGCAGAATCGTCTTGTTCATAAATCCCGTATCCATGCTGAATGCGGCATAGGCCAAATAACCGACGACGACAAACGATATAAGATGCGGCAGGACAATGACGCTTTGATAAAAACGGGACAGCACTTTCTTTCGAATTTCATTTAGCAGAATCGCAAACGCGATCGACAGAATCGTCCCCAGCACAATAAAAACCGCGTTGTACAAAATGGTGTTTCTCGTAATGATGTAGGCGTCGCTCGTTTTGAACAAATATTCGAAGTTTTTGAAGCCGACCCATTCGCTTCCGAATATCCCTTGCGTAAAGTTGATATTTTTAAAGGCGATAAACATGCCGAGCATCGGCATATAATTATTGATCAGCAGATAGACGAGACCCGGAACCATAAGCAGCATCAGCGGCCAATATTTCGCGATCTTGTTCCATCGTCCGCGCGTGGTCAGACCCATCCGACATCCTTCCCTTCCGTTCGCTTAAAGACGCGATCCAACCGGCCGTCGTTGCCAACCGATTGGATCGCTCTGTCTCGCTTATTGCACGCCGTTGGCGGCAGCCCATGCGTCAAGCTGCTTTTGCTTTTCTTCAATAATCTTGTTGATGCCCGCATCCTCAAGCTTCTTCAGAAATTCCGGCAGCGTCTTGTCCACGTCAACCGTTCCGCTCTCCAGAACTCTCCGGTATTGGTCGAGGACGGCGTTGCAAGCGGCGATTTCGTTTTTCAGCGCGTTCCCGTCGAACGAGAATCCAAGCGCTTTCGATTTGGCCGCCGACTTGTTGAATTCGTCCATCTCCTTGTAGACGTCGGGGTCGTCCCCTTCGAATACGTAGGAAAGAAATTGATTGCCGTGCATCCAGTTGTAGTTTTTGTAGCCCACATTGTCGCTGGTGACGCCTTCCGGATATTTGATCATATTGTCCTGGCCGTCGACCTTCACGTAATGCTTGCCTTCGATGCCCCAGTCGATCAGGTTAATAATCTCTTGATCGGTATACATCAGATTTATAAATTGGAGCGTCTTTTCCGGATTTTGCGAAGTGGCGGCAACGCCGATCGCCACGTTCGTCACCGTATCGGTCTTCGCAACCGGAGGCGTCGTACGGGCGGCCGCCATTTCCAGACCTACGTTCCGGCTTTCTTGCGCCTCGAAGCCTGGTTTCATAGCGGACAACCAGCCGGCCGCCTTGCCGGATTTGACGACGACATTGTTGAATTCGGGACTGGTCGCGGCATCCTTCACCAGATAACCGGCCAAATACCATTCTCTGAGCTTATGCAAAATGTGCGCGTATTCCTCCGATGCGAACAGGTTGACGACTTTCAAATCGTCAAGGCCGTTATTGAGCAGCACGCCCAGATTGTTGCCGAGCGGATCGTGAATCGCGTACGTGCTCAATATCGATCCGTTCGACAGGTTGACGGCGCCGAACATGCCCGGTTCATTGTCTTTGATCGCTTTGAATATGATCTCAAAATCGTCGAAGGTGCGGATTTGGCTCAGATCGATATTATGCTTCTCGACCAGATCCTTGCGCATGACGAAGCCGTAATCCTGCGCCAAATCCCGGATGCTCGGAATGCCGTAGCTCACGCCGTTCACTTTCGTCGCATTGTAATAATCCTCGCCGAGCACGTCGATAATGCCTTGCGCGTTCTCTTCCATAATGTTCCCGATCGGGTACAGCGCGCCGCGGGACACTTGCGTGCTGTAGTTGCCGAGCATGGCGAACATGTCCAGCTTCTCCCCGCCCGACAGCATCAAGTTGATTTGATTGGTGAAAGCGCTGTTGCTGATCGGCAGCAGCTTTACGGTCGCATTGATTTTCTCTTTCGTAATTTTGTTGATTTCATCCTGTACCAACTGGAGGTCTGCCGGAACGTTCTCAAACGTCGGATACGCGTAGACGATTTCATAAGGCTTATCTCCGGATGTCCCGGATGCGCCGCTGCCGTCTTTGCTCTCGTTCCCCTTTCCTCCATTCGAAGCGTTGCCACCGCAGGCGGTCATTACAAGCATAAGCGCCAGCAGCACACTGATCCAGCCGAGCTTTTTGTTCATCCTTCATCCCCCGTATCTGTAGTGTCGGGTTCGAACCTGATTCGAACCTGAATTCATTGTACGGTTCGCGCTTCCCGGTCACTACTCAGGTTTCGACCTATCGGTTGCACCAATTCGACTTTCGTCCGATCGGCCGCCGCCGTGCTTCAACCGATATTCGAGCGGGCTCGCGCCGGCATATTTTTTGAATCGCCTGGAGAAGTGGGCCAGATTCGAATAACCAGCCTGGGCGGCTATCGTTCCGACCGGCAAGCCCGTTCGTTCAAGCAAATGCTGCGCGAGCTGCATCCGTTTTCTGACGATTAATTCCGTAGCGGAGCAGCCGGCCTCCTTCTTCAATATCCGGTCCAGATAGTCCGGGTTCAGAAAGACATGGCTGGCGACATCCTCCCGGGTTAACTTTTCCGCTTCCAAATGCTGCGCAATAAACTGCTCCACGCGGTGCATGATGGACGGCGAATGCTGAACGGCGCCCATATACTCCATCGCCTTGTGAACGGTATGCTTCACCCAGTCGATCATGTCCGCCACCGAAAGCGCCGCCCGCTGAAACCGCTCGGCGGAATCCTCGTTGTCGAACAGCAGACGCGCCTCGATTCCTTTCAGCTTCAAGACATAAAAAATGGTCTGAAGCAAGTTGTGGTGGAAGCGGAACAACGATTCCGCGTCCATGCTCGCCGAACCGATAAAGCCCGCAAGGAAAGCTTCGGCTTCGGCGATCACCTGATCGCCGCGCCCCTCCTTGAGCATGATGGACCATACATCCATGTCCGGAAGGACGACTTCCTCCGGGATAAGCCGCCGGCTCTCCCACAGGAGCACCCGGTTGCTGACGGCCACATTCCGTTTGTCCCAATCCAATAATTGCCGCACCATTTCGCTCAGCTCATGACCGGGCACTTCCGTCCCGATATAAATCGACAAGTCGCAATAGAAATACGAAGCGGAAGAAGCGATAAACGTCTCGCAGCGCTCTCTCAACGGTTCCCGCGGCGAAACGGTATCGGGCTCCACGGGAATAAGGGCAATCAGCTTGCGGTCCGTCAGGCTGAACAGCAGTCCGTTGCCTTGCAGGCCAAGCAGCTCTTCCCCGCTGTTGATCAGGGCGTATTCCATAATTTTTTCGTCCCGGAACGTCAGCGGCTTATGATACCGGTCCACCGCCAGCAGCACCGGAAGAAGCCGCATCCGCTCGTCGAACGGAATGTTCCTCTCCTCCGCCTCCTTCTTAATTAACGACAGGTTCGCCGGTATCGTCTGGTCGATAATATCGCGCCACAACCGCTCGGCGAGCAGCGGCTGGTGGCGGGACCAGTATTGTCCGATCCGGCTGTATTGCATCCGTTCGTTGTCCCGCTTTATTTTCTCGACCGCCCGCCTCACCACGCCGCTCAGCTCGTCGTACGGGACCGGCTTAAGCAAATAATCGAAGCTCCCCAGCTGCATGGCGCGCTGCGCCAGCCTGAATTCCGCATGGCAGGTCATAAATACCGATTCGGTCCGCGGATAATGTCCTCTTACCCAGGCAAGCAGCTCCAGCCCGCTTTCCTGCGGCATCTCGATATCACAAAGCATCAGATCGATCGTCTCCCGCTCGAACGCCTCCTTCGCTTGCCTCGCATTGTAGGCCGTGAAGACCGGACCGATCCCCAGCTCTTCCCAATCAATTTCCGCTTTCAACGCGTCCGTCAGCAGCCGCTCGTCGTCTACAATTAACAGGCTCGGCATAGGGTTAACCCTCCTTGATGTTCTGATGCGCTTCTCCAGTCTCGGGAACGAAAGGCAGCCTGACGGCAACCGCGGCGCCGCGTGGCTCCGCATCGTGCAGCTCGACCGACGCCTGATCGCCGTACATGAGCAACAGACGCCGCTTCACGTTTCGGATGCCGATATGCTCGCCTTCATCATCAATAATTCGCTTGTCTTGTTTGATATTCTCAATTACCCCCGCCTTAAAGCCCGGACCCGTGTCCCGGATTTGAAGAAGCAGACCCGAAAAAGGCGAATCGATCATTTCGATCCGAATCTCGATGCGGACCGGTTCGTCCAGCGTTACCCCGTGTTTGACCGCATTTTCGACAAACGTATGAATGACCAGCGGCGGCACCGGCGTGCGCAGCACAAAATCCGGGACGTCCATATCGAAGACGATCTGTTCGGGAAACCGCAATTCCTGGATGCGAATATAATTGCGCACATGCTGCAGCTCGTCCTTCAGCGGCACGAAATGCAGGTTGCTCTGGAACATGTAACGGAAGTAACGGACGAGGCAGAGCGACATTTCTTCCATTCGCTTCACATCCTTCATGCGGGCGAGCGTATGCATCATATTGAGCGTATTAATAAAGAAATGCGGCTTGATCTGCAGCTGCAAATGCTGAAGCTCCGCCTTTTGTTTGTTTAACTGCTCTTCATACACGTTGATGCGCAAATGTTTGATTTCCTTTATCATCCGGTTGAACGTATCGTTCACAATTTGGAACTCGACCGACGTCGGATATTGCTGGATCTGCATATCGATATTGCCTTGCCGAATGCGGTTCATCGTTTGCAGCAGCCGGTTGATCGGAACGAGCAGCGTCTTGCGCAGCATAATAAAACCGATCAGCAAAATAAGTACGGAAGCGAAAGGAAGCACATAAGAGATCGATTTTAACGTAGGCAAATGCTGTAAAATTTTCTGTTGCGGGATAAAGGCGTACAGCCCGAACTCCCCTTCGTGCGAAAGCTCGCCCACGGCCAGAAAACGGTCGTGTTCTCCCGTTAAATAATAGGACGGCGCGTCCGGCCGGATTTCTGCGCCGTGATCGTACACAAAGCGCTGATTGACGATCGGGTTTCCACCGTTGTCGCCGAGCACAGCCGCGCCTTCATCGCCGATGCCGAGCAGGTCGAGCGGCGTTTGAAACGAATGGACGTTAATCCATGCCCCAACGACAGAGCCGTCGCGTTGAATGAGCGTGCGGACAAGGTAAACCTGATCGCCGTTTTTGACGATGTACCATTTGCGCCGATTTTGTTTGGCCGGGTCCGGCTGGCGGCTGACCACCTCCGTCACGTGGGACCGGATATAGGACCGGTCGGTAATGGTAGAGCGCTCTTTGAACGCGTACAAATATTGCTCATCGGAGGACAAATAAACGAACAGCCCGTCCAGGACGGGAAAGCGGACAATGGCGTTGGAAAGCTCCGTCGAGATCCGATGGGCCGCAAAGGTGCGCTCGTCGGCGCCGGTAAGATATTGCAAGTCTTCCAGATCGGAATCGGACATCAATCCGAACATATAATTGTCCGCTTCTTTTAACCTTCCATCCACCTGCTCCCGATACAACGACAGCAGATCCTTGTTCGATTCGGCCACTTGATTGCGAACGACCTCGATCGCATAGACGTTGGAATAGATTAAAAAAACGATCAGCGGCACGACAATAAGGAACAATCCGAGCATCATCTTCACCCGGACAGAGCGCCAGGACATGTGTTGCAATCGGCTTTCTTTCGGTACTTGGAGCATGGTGCGATCCCCCTCTTGCGCGCATTCATTATCCGCCATCTTGCTCCTTCGAGTTTATCACAAGAAATCGCGCGGTCACTCGCTGCTAACATTTACATTTATCCGATCGTTCTATTATAATGAAATCCCTCTCCGCCTCAAGCCGGATTTCGACCTTTCGCTTGACTGATTTCGACTAAAAGGGGAACACAAAAAGACAAAGCCCCGAAACCGGAGCTTTGTCGATCATTTGCCGACTCGGAGCGAGTCGTTTTCTGTTTGTCGGCGTTGCATAAGAGTTCGTTCCTTTCGTCCGTTCGCGTCTCGCCGCGGGTTATTTCTTCTCCGCCACCATGAGCCCGTTCCCGTCCGGATCGGCAAACGTGAACAACCGTACGCCCAGCCGTTCCCCGATCCCGTTCTCGATTCGGCCTCCCTTGGCGCGGACGTGTTCCAGCGCGGCCTCCAAATCTTCCGTCTCGATAACCGCAACCGGATTAACCCTGAAATCGAGCTGCAGCCGCTCGTAATAGACGCGGGGCGACTGACAAAGCCGATTGTCGTCGATTAGCAGCTGCGCGCCGCGGTCCATCCGGATGAGCGGCAATCCCTCAAACCAGTTGTCCGTCCCCGCCTTGCGGTCCACGAACCGCTCGTACCACGCTGCGCTTTCCGTCAACCGGTCCGCATGCACGATGACGCGGCTGATGCGGCGAAGGAGCGGGTGCGCCGGCTGGGGCGAACGAGGTTCAGGCAATCGATGGCCTTGACACAGCATATTGGCGCTAATGTTAAAAAAGGAAACTTCTTCGGTCCGAACAATGTCGGTCATGAAGCTGTGCGGCATCGTCTCGCAAAAGGCCCGCGACTTGTCGATATCGTTCGAATCGAACATGATCGTCGGCGGATATCCCCAGACGTTACTGTCCAAAATGATGTCGGTCCCCTCAAAATCGAAATAGTAGATGCCTCCGCCGTCCCGGCTTGGCGAGATCGGCATTTCCAGCAGCTCCGAGTACCACTCGATGGAACGCTTCAAATGACTGACGGGAATAAATACGGCCGGCGCATACGGCACATTCGGATGAGTCATGCGGCTTATTCCTCCCTAATCTATAGTTTCGTTAAGTAGACACATCAACGCTTTCCTTTCTATCATTCCGGGACAAAAAAGTTTCGAGCAGGCGGATGCCCTTCGTTTCCGCCTCCTGTGCCGCCAGCAATTGTTCCCTGACCCGGTCCATTCCCGTCCTGCCTCCGCCGTATCCGAACGGAAACGAAGGGTACATCCGTTCAAACGCTTGACCTGCCCGTCCATAACAGCCGGCCGCCTCGGAAAGCAGCGTCCGCTTCCCTTCCTCGGCCGCCTTGGCCGACAGTCCTTGCAGGTACAGCGACGCCTGCATCCGCGCTTCCGCCAAGATCGCTGCCATATAAGCGTGTCCCTGCAAATCCAGGCCGTCTTGCTCGACGGCTTCCAGCCATTTCTCATATCCTTGCAGGCCGAAGACGAAGCCGGGGACGGGCGGCTCCGCGCCGCGCGCATGCCGGACGACCGCTCGCAGCAAGTCCAGCTCCGACAACGGCCTGCTTACGCGTCTCCGCAGCGCCGCCGCGAAGATTACCGGCTCTTCGCCGGAACGCCCGAGCTGCTCGTAACGAACCGTTCTCGCCCGGCCGGGGTAGCTGGAATAATGAAAGACCCGCTCCTTATCGTCATAACCGTAAATGAACCCGAACTGGTTCCTGTCTACATTCCATACGATCGCCGGCAAGCCGCGATCGACCGAATCTTGGACGAATGCGAGGACGTCCGCTTGCTGCTCGGGCGACAGCGTTGTCCGGCCGGGCCGGCCGAAGCAGCTGCCGCTGAAGCCCAGCTGCTCGAACGCGCGGTAAGCGGCAAAGCTCCAGTCGAAGGTGGAGATCCCTCTCCAATCGCAGCTGGGCGGAACGGACAACCGGAAGGCATCCAGCGTTGCCGCCATTACCTCCGGCAGCGTCCAATGGCTCTCCCCGGACAAGCTTAACAGCTCCCACAGCGGCACGGCCATTAACGCGTACGGCCGTCTCATGTACGGCGGCTCCAGCTGCCGGCAGGCCGGCAGTCCCCGCCTCCGGCGGTCGACGATATGGCGCCGGATTTCTTCGCTGTATCTCTCCTCGTTCGCCTTCATGCGGGAACGGGACAACACATTGTAAACATTGCTTTTTTTCATGCGGTAACATTCCGCCAGCTCCTCGGGGGACAACTGTTCCGCCGCGTGCGCCATCAGCAATCGTTTCGCTTGCCCGGTAAGCGGCCGCAGCGCGGCCGCAACAAGCTCCCGTCCGCCTTCCGACCGCTGCACGATTCGCTGCGGGTCCCCGTCCGTTTCGGCACTTTCCGGCCCGCCGCCGCGAATCGCCGTCTCCGGCATCGCATCCGTCGGCATCGTCCGGTTGGCGGCCCCGCGAATATGGTTCATCGCCGTTCGCCGCACAATATGACGAAACCAGCCGGGAAATTTGTCCGGCTCCTGCAAGCTGCCGATCTTGCCGTTCATCGTCACAAACGCTTCCTGCACGACATCCTCCGCCAAATGCGGATCGCGCACGATCGACATCGCCCACCCGAGCGCTCTTCTCTCGTACGCCTCATATATAGCCGCAAAGGCTGCCGTGTCTCCTTGCTTCAAGCGGGCGGCCGCTTCCGGGATCGTATACGGCTCCATACGCCACCTTCCGTTCATATAATGGCTTCTTGACAACATAATCCATTCGCCGGCCCGCGCCTTATTCCTTCATTTAATAATAAAGAAATCCATTGCGGCCGCCAGGCCGGCAATGGATAAACGATAAGACAAACGATGCTCTTTACCAATATAAGCGCCAATGGCACAGCGTTCGGGTCAGCGCCTCCAAATAAAAGTAGTCGCCCCAAATTACGCTTTCGTCAATACCCCATCCCCTAGGCTTGTTGTATACGGCGTGCTTCAGCAGGCCGTTCGCCCCCGGCTCTCCCAAGGTCGTATAGCGTTCCGTCAGCGACTCAAGCATGTCCAACGCCGCATCCTCATATTTCCGCCGGCCGGGATCGGCCAACGGAAGCGCCTTGGCCAGCTCCAGCAAGCCGCAAACCGCAATGGCGGCGGCGGAGCTGTCGCGCTCCTGCTCCTTTTCCTTCGTAAAGACCAAGTCCCAATAGACGATGCCGTCGTCCGGCAGCCGGGACAAAAAATAATCGGCCAGCGACCGCGCCGCGTCAACCAGCGCTTCGTCCCCTGTGTAGACGAAGCCAAGCATAAAGCCGTAAATGCCCCATGCCTGCCCGCGCGCCCAGCACGAGTCGTCCGCGTAGCCCTGATGCGTGCTGCCGTATTTCGGCGCGCCGGTCTCGACGTCCATATAATACGTATGATAAGTGGTATAGTCCGGACGAACGAGATAAGCCGCCGACTGGCGCAGGTGGGAGCGCGCCATCGCCGCGTACCGCCCATCGCCCGTCTCCTCCGACGCCCAGAACAGCAGCGGCAGATTCATCAGGCAGTCGATAATCATTCGGCCCCGCTCGGCGGGATCGCTCAACTCGCCCCAAGCCTGGATAATGCCTGCTTCGGGAAAGTAACGCTCCGCCAGCAGCCCGGCCGCCCGAAGCGCCGTCGCTTTCGATTCCGCGTTGCCCGTCAGCCGGTACGCGGCCACGGCCGACAAACTGTACAAGAAGCCGAGATCGTGCGTATCGACGGCAATTCTCTCTTCCGCCCTCCGCTTGAAATCGGGCAGCTGCCGTTCCGCCGCTTCCCGGTACTTGCGATCGCCCGACAGCTCATAAGCGAGCCACAGCATCCCGGTCCAGAAGCTCGCCGTCCAGTCGACGTTGCCGATGGCGGGATACTTAAGCCCCTCGCTGGCCGGCGCCGGAAACTTCCCGTTGCCGTACAGCGGCAGATTGGCGTCGATCCGTTCCAGCGCAAACCGGACCGCCGCCTCGGCCTTTTCTTTTGTCCATCCCATGTTCATCCGACTCCCTTCCTCCCGTTCATCGCTTTCTTGCAAACGCCAACCGAACCTCCCGGGGCTCGCCGTCCAGCTGCAACCGGACAAAGGCCACCTCGCCGCCGATCAGCTTGGCCTTCGCTCCTCCTGTCGCGTCCCGCACCTCATAGTCTGCCAAATCCTCGTCCCAATAAGCCAGCCCGAACGGCATCGGCCTCCAATGGCCAATGCGGTAAGTCAGCTCGATGCGATCCTTCGTCTTAGCATACTCCGTCACGAAGATGCCCGGCACCGGTTCCTCAAACGTATCGCCCATATCGCCTTTCCCGACATAGCTGCGATACAGGCGCGGCGCGCACTCCCCTTTCACGAATCCCATTTGGCATTCCCGGTCGTAATACAGAAGCGCGTCCGGCCAAGGCCCGGCGCCGACGCCGCCCATCGTCATCGTATAATCGTTGACGGCGGGCCTGATCTTCGTATCCCGCGTCAGCATGAAGACGGGCGCCGTCTCCGAGTTCGCCGCATGATAACCCGCAACGGCTTCAGGCAGCGTCGTCAGCGCAATCGGATACCCGGTAATATAGTCGAAAAACAAGTCCAGCATCCCCTCGCATTCGGCAGCGTGCGAAGCCGGGAACACGGCGAACCGTTCCGAATGCTCCATCTCATGCGCCTCCTGCTGCTGGAGGAAATAAACCCGATCGTTATGGGCGGTGTTGGCCAAATAATCGTCGAATACGTTTTTCCAATAATCGATGTTGCGGCCCGTGCACAGTCCCGCCCGCAGCACGTCGTTCGGATCGGTCGAATAGATGCAAGGGCTGCCGGAATGGAACGTCATATTCAAGTCTCGCGCCGTCCATTCGCAAGCGACGATCTGCCCTTTGCCCGGATGCGGAGCCTTGAAGCGGCGACCGTCGGCATACCAGGAGCCCCATGGTATGCCCTTGTGCGTAATGCCGTCCCACCACACCTGCTCCCAGCAATAGCCCCACAGCCCGTGAAAGCCGAGCTCCTCCAGCGCTTGGACCGTTTCGTTGTATATTTTGCCCCGGGCCGCCACCTTCGTCGTCACCCAAGGGAACGCTTCCTCCACCGTTCTCCACGCCGCCTCCACCGCTGCCTTGAATCGTACCTTGTCCCCGCCGCAATCCTCGATAAAAAACGGCGTCTGCAAGATCACGTCATCGCCGTACCGCTCATGCCACTCCCGGATTCGCTCCGCCAACACCAGCACGGATCCCGCATTTACAATCCACGTAACCGGAATGCCGTGCTTATGGGCCAGTCCCGCCGTCCGGTCGATCCCTTCCAGCGCCACGCCCCGCCCCCACGGCGTATCGTAATGGGCGGCATAACTGACAAAGGTATAAACCAATCGTTCAGGCTTCACTTTAACGCCTCTCTCCTTTTGCCAAAAATGAGGGCAGAAAAACCGCAGGAAGGCGGCTTTCTGCCCGATTGGCCGCAGCCGGCTAGCGGTTGGCCGCGAGCCAGGCGTCGATCTGCGACTGAAGCTCGTCTCTAACTTTCTCGATACCGGCGGATACCAGCTTGCCGTTTCTTTCGTCGATTACGCCGGACGGATTCGCGATCGCGCCGGAACCGATCATGCTGTACTCTTGAGACACGGATGTAAGCCGAGTCAGCTCGTTCTTGACGTTTGAGTCGTCGAATACAAAGCCGAGCAGCGGGAACCGTTTGGCTTCGTTATTGAACTTCTCCCAGCTTTCATACAGATCGTCCGGCTCGCCCGTACGCAGATAGTTGATCAGCTGGTTGCCGATGACCCAGTTCAGAGCGGACTTGCCGTAACCCGAATCCGGAATTTGCTCGATTCTGTTATCTCCAACTTTTTTGTAATGCTTGTCTTCGATCCCGTTGACCAACAGATTCACGACATACGGATCCGTATGCAGATCGTTCAAGACCATCATCGCCCTCGCCGGATCCTTCGACGTTCTGGAGATAGCGAACAGCGAACCGGTGGCCAGCTCCGTCGTAACAATCGGTTCTTCTACGACATGAGAGATATATTCGAATTGATAGTTGTCCGCCGCCGCCTGAATTTCGTCATACCCCGGTTTCCACACGGTTGGCTGAACCCAGATCTTGCCTTGCTTTCTTAAATCGCCTACATTCGTCGTTGTAGTAGCGGAATCGGCGTTAATATATCCTTTCTCATAATAACTCCGGTACAGCTCGTGTTCTTTTTTGTCTATAGCGACAAGCTCGTCGTCGACCAGCGACTTCACCGTCATATCGCTCGACGAAGAATCGACGAAGAACATCGGCATGGAGTTTGGCGTCGGCCCAACCGGCCGGAAGGCGGAGTTCGTTTCGTACATCAAGAACGGCACCTTGCCCCCCGATACATACAGCGGAATGAAATCCGGCTCGTTAGTCTTGATCAATTCCAGCCAAGGCTCCAGATCGGCCATGTTGTTAATGGTCTCGATCGGAATATTGTATTTGTCAACAATATCCTTGCGGTAGGTGAGCGCTTTGCCTTGCGTAATTTCCTTGTTGGTCGGGATGGCGTACAGCTTGCCGTCCATGCGGGGCGCTTCCAAATACAACGGGTGCAGCGTCTGCTTGATGCCCTGGCCGTATTGTTCGAGCAGATCGTCCAGCTCCACATAAGCGCCCTTTGTAATATTGCTGAAGAAACCGAGCCACGATGCCGAGAAGATCAGATCCATCTTCTCTCCGGTGTTCATTGCCAGCTCCGTCCGCTGCCTAAAGTCGCTGGAGGCGATCGGCTCCAGCTTGACCGTCGCATTGATCTTTTCCTTGAAGTACTTGTTCAGTTCCTCGTTGACCAGCGCATCGTCTTCCTGCGGAGCGCCGAAATAGGTGATGACCACCTCGTAAGGCTCCAGCTCCTGTCCGCTCGAAGCAGACGTATCCGATGACGGACCCGAAGTCGCCGAGCTTCCTCCGCTTCCGTTCGTCGCGGCAGGCGGATTGCCGTTTCCTCCGCCGCCGGAGCAGGCTTGCAGCAGCAATGCCGCTGCCAGCGCTAAGGCGGACATCACGATCGATATCGACTTTCTGCGTTGCATGTTTGACCCTCCTCTATGAAAGTTGGTGATTGTATATAGAGCGGCTTCCGGCAAGCCGGGAGCCGGATCTATCCCGGCAGTCAGCCCTTGATCGAGCCGACGGTCAAGCCTTTGACAAAATACTTCTGGAAAAACGGGTAAACGATCAGAATCGGTCCCATGCCGACGACCGCCATCGCCATCTGCAGCGATTCGTTCGGCAAATTTTCCATAAGCTGCGGATTTTGCGCCGCCACCGCCACATTCTCTCTCAGAAACTGAATGTCGTTAATAACCCTCACCATCAAATATTGCAGCGGATACTTGTCGGCGGAGCGGATGAACAGCAACGCGTTGAACCAATCGTTCCAATAATTGATCGTGCTGAACAATCCCATGGTCGCCAGCACCGGCAGCGACAACGGCAGTACGATACGGATGAAGATGAGCAGCTCGCCGGCACCGTCTATGCGGGAAGACTCGATCAGTGCCGGATGGATCGTCGTCTGAAAGAACGTTCGCATAATAAATACATTGAACGGCAGAATGAGCAGCGGAAGAACAAGCGACATATACGTGTCGGTCAGGCCGAGTACTTTGGTATAAATGATGTATTTGCTGACCAAGCCCCCGCTGAAGAGCATCGTAAAGAACAGAAAGAACGTGAAGAACTTGCGATACGGGTAATCCGCCCGGGATATCGGGTAGGCGTACAGCGCCATTAGCAGGACGCTCGCCGCAGTTCCCAGAACCGTTATGCCGATGCTGACCGCATAAGCGCCCGCGATCGTGCCGTAATCCATAAACAGGCTCTTGTAGGCGATCAAGGACAGCCGATCCGGGAAGAAGCTGTAGCCGTTCTGAATCAGCGAGCTGTTGTGCGTGACCGATACGACGACTACGAGCACGACGGGCAGCAGACAAGCGAGCGACAGCAGCATAAAGGCGGCATTCAACAGCGCGTCGGAGAATGGAGAAATCGCATTTTCCCGGCGGCTTGCAAAGATAGGACGAGAACGATTCATCGCCGTCACCTCCGGTGTCATCGTTTAAAAGAGCGCTTGCTCGTCATCGATTCGGCGAACCGTCCAGTTCGTCACCATAACCATAATAAATCCGAGTACGGCCTGGATCAGCGAAGCGGCCGAGGACATGCCGATATCATTCAGTCGGAGCAACACGCGATACACGTAAGTATCGACCGTATCCGTCACGGGATACAACGCGCCGGAATCCAGCGTCACTTGATAGAACAGGCCGAAGTCGGCGCTGAATACGCTTCCCATGGACAGGATGGTAAAGATAATAATAATAGGCTGAATCGTCGGCAGCGTAATATGAATCGTCTGCTGCCATTTGGTCGCGCCGTCAATGACGGCGGCCTCGTAATATTCCGGGTCGATGCCGGCAATGGCGGCGATATAGATGACCGCTCCGATGCCGACTCCCTTCCAGGCATTGACCAGCGTCAAAATATAAGGCCAGTATTCCTTCTGCGTATACCAGAAGATCGGATCCTTGCCGAACAAATCCAGCACGGTCGAATTGATGAAGCCGTGAGTCGGATGCAGAAACGCATACACCAGGTAGCTGACGACAACCATGGATAGAAAGTGCGGCAGAATAAGAAAGCTCTGGTACGCCTTTGGCCAAAGCCGGCCCCGCAGCTCGTTGATCGCGATGGCAATCGCCACCGACAGCACCGTATTGACGATCATGAATACGAGGCTGTACGCCAGCGTATTTCTAGTAATTCGCCACACCGATCCGGATTGGAAAAAAAATTTGAAGTTGTCGAAGCCCGTCCACGGGCTGCCCCATATGCCGTCGATAAAATTGATGTTCTTGAATGCGATGAACACGCCGAATATAGGCAAGTAGTTGTTCAAAATGATGACGGCCGCGGGGGGAAGCAGCAGCAGCGTCAAATATTTGAACTTCCAAAACGTCTTGAGCGATTTCAGCAATCGCTGCTTCGTTCCTGCCGTCGCAGTCGCCATCGCGCTTGCAGCCGTTTCTCTCATTGAGTCTGCTCCTTTCCGTTTGACTCGATTATAAGGCAGCGGCGGCGGCGCTTCGATGATCTATTCCCGTACGAGGATGATGTATTTATAGACAAAGCAGCGTCCTTGCCTTGCGGCCGGACGCTGCTTCCGTCTCTTATTCCATTGCCGTCTCGGCTGTGCGCAGCGGAAGGTTAATAACGGCGATCAACCCTCCCCCTGGACGCTCCATAAAGCGCAAGCCGTACGGCTCGCCGAAATGCAGCTGAATGCGCTTGTGCACGTTGCGGATGCCGTAGCCCTTGCCGCTCGTTTCTCCTTCCAAAATGCTGGCCAGCCTCTCCATATCGACCGGCACGAAGCCGTTGTCCTCGACGATAAGACGCAGCTCCTCGCCATCCCGCCTGATCTTGATCGCAATTTCGCCTTCGCCGTCCATGCCGCTGACGCCGTGAAAGATCGCATTTTCGACAAGAGGCTGCAAAATCACTTTGGGCGTCAAGCAGGCCTCAAGCGACTCGTCCACCTCCCAGCGGACATCGAACTGACCGGGATATCGTTTCATTTGCAGCCGGCTGTAGGCCTGGACATGCTCGACCTCTTCCTTGATCGTGATGATCGATTTTCCTTTGCTGAGTCCGATGCGAAGCAGCCGGGACAAATCCTTGACCATCTCTCCGACGCCCGTATTGCCGCTCTCCAGCGCATACCAGTAGATCGAGTCCAGCGTATTGTACAGCAAGTGCGGCGTAATCTGCGAATGGAGCGCCGCCAGCTCGCCTTCTTTTTGCCTGATTTTCATCACATAGTTTTCCTCGACGGATTGATCGAGTCTGCGCGTCATGCGCATAAAGGCGCCGTACAAAATGCCGAATTCGTCGGCGCGCAGCAGCCTCTCGTTCGGCTCCAGCTTTTTGCCGGGCTCGTAGATCTTGGTAACGGATACGAGCTGGACGAGCGGCTTCAGGATCATGCGAAGCAAATAGAGCACGAAGAGCAGCACCAGCGCCAAATAGATGGCCGACAGCGCCATCAACATCCACTGAAAAGCGGTTTGCCCGCCCGTTATCGACTTTAGCGGAATTTTGTATACCAGCCTTGTGTCAAAAGCCGGACTGTGGGAATAGGCGTAAAGCCACTGCTCTCCCTCCTCGCTTACAAACGTATAGCCGGCCGACCGGCTGCGTGCCTCCTCCAGCATATTCTCTCCGACCGGAGCATCCGGACCTTCGCGCATCAGCAAGCCACCCTGGTCGTTGAACAAATAGATTCCTGCACGGTCCGCAAGCTGTACCGAGATCATGTCCCGCTTCAGGAAGACCTCCAGATTGGACACCACCAGAAAACCGATCGACTCGTTGTAGTTTTTCGGATTCAGAATGCTCCTGATAAAGCTGACCGTACCCGATCCGCCCTCCGGCACGATGAAGCGCAGCACGCCCTTTCCGCCCTCGCGAACGGAATCGGCCGCCCATTCCGGCAGACGCGAGGGATCGGCGTTCAAATATTGGAAACCGGTCCTCTTCCCCGTCATATTAAAAAGCGGATCCTTTCCCTCTCTGTTGTACATATAAAGGGAATAGGAGCTGCCGTCCGACGACCAGCGCTCGAGAATATCGTCCGCCGTCCGGATCTGGCCGAGCGTCTCGACGCCCGTCCAGAAACGGTATTGCTCGATATCGCTGAAGAAGTGATTGTCAAGCAATGTGATGGTCTTGTCATTGACCGCCGCCAGAGTCTTGTCGATGGTCGCGTGGTTTTGCTTGACCAGCTGCAGCGTAGTTCGGCCTATCTCATCCTTCATGGCGTTGGCCGCCATATAAGCGGATAACCAGCCGACAATGAGGAACGGACCGATGACAAACAGGATAAACGCAAGAGTGACTTTATATTTGAGCTTCAGACCGCTCCCCCCGTTCTTCCTTCCGGTAATCGGCGGGGCTGACGCCGGTGCATCGCTTGAACATTCGGCTGAAATGCTCCGGCGACTCATAGCCGACCGCATAAGCGACCTCGTAGCGCTTCTTGTCCGTCGCAGCCAGAAGATGCTTTGCCTCTTCGATTCGCTGCTCGGTGACGTAGTCCCATACATTTTTGCCCGTCTCCCGCTTGAACAGGTAGCTCAAGTATGCAGTGCTAAAATGGACAGCGCCGGCAATATCCTGAATCTTGAGCGCCGGATTGCGAAAATGCGCGCGAATATACCCCGTTATTTGCGCCAGCAGCGATTGATCCCGCTCCTTCGAAAGCAAGCGGGCCAGCTCCGCCGTTTCCTGGATATAGGAGGGCAGCCTCGCCAGCTTGTCGGCGCCCCCCATTCCACGGAAATAGGCGGATGGATCATAGCGGTGAAGCGGCGCTCCGTTGTCCGCCCCGTATTCAAGCAGCATCCCGTACAGACGATAAACCAGCATGCCGAAGCAGCTGCCGAGCAGTTCCTCCGAGCCCGCCATCGCTTCAAGTCTGCCGACAATGCCTGCCGGGTCCGGCAAGCGCGGCTCTTCGATGCCGGCCTTCAGCTCCGCCATATACTCGTCGATGCGCGCATTCCATTCGACGATGCTCCAATTTCCCCGTTCAAGAACATCCTCGTAATAAAACACTTTTTGCGCCGGATGAAGGCGTCTCCACTCCGCGGCCGCATTCGCCTCGTCCATCAGCTTCGGCAGCGTCAGCACGTCGCCGTTCAGCGTACTCATCCCGATCGTCGATTCGAGGTTCATATATTGCTTCAGGTTCATATAAAGCATCTGGCCGATCAGATGATGCTGCGACTCGGCATGCACGCGCTGACCGGACAGCTCCTGGTCACATAGCCGGATGATGCCGATCAGCGAATTGCCAAAGCCTCCAAAGGCGAGGCCGTTCCAGTCCGACAGACTTTCCTCCACGATATTGATCGCGGCGTACTTCAGCAGCTTGCGGTCCCGAAGCGTAATGCCGCGGCTGCTGAAGCCGCAGCGGCTGAGATCGAGACGGACAGCCGCAACGCCGAAGTACTGCCCTTGCATTTGCCCGACCAGCTCCGCGCTTAGCGACTCGTATTCGCTGCGCGACAGATCCTTCTCGGTTACCAGCTCGAGCAGCCACTCGTCGCGACGTTCCTTCGCCGAACGACCATCGGCGGCGGCGCTCCCGGACAGCTTCAGCGACGCCGCCCGCTCCTCCTTCTCTCTCAGCACCTTGCCGACGATGCGCAGAAGCTCGTCAACTTCAACCGGCTTGACAAGATAATCCCTCGCGCCAAGTCTGAGCGATTTTTTGGCAAAATCGAATTTCTCATGCGCGGAGATGACAATGACCGGCAAATGCGGCTGCTCCAAATAGATCGTTTCCATCAGCTCAATGCCGCTCATGCGGCTCATTTGAATATCGGTCAAGACCAGATCGAACGTATCCATGCGCAAGCAGTCGATCGCCTCGAAGCCGTTTAATGCCGTTTCCACGGAAGCGATGCCTAAATCCGACTGCAGCAGCACATTTTTCAGCCCTTTGGTCACACGAGGTTCGTCGTCGACAATGAGCAGCTTGAACATAGCGGTTCCCACCTTGCGTCATAAGGTTAGATGAAGCCCAGCATACCCTCACTATATAGACCGTTCGTCGCAGCGTCGATGATCAATATCGGGATAATGATGATCTATTATGCGCAAAGCCGGTATCCGAGCCGGCAACGCTGCCTCCAAGATGCGCGCAGTTGGCGGAATCCATCGTCTCCGACCAGCCGAGCGCAGCCTACTTGGCCGTGCCGTTCACGATAAACAGGTTGTCTCCCGCTTTGTTCAGCTTGCAGTTCTTCACGATCGTTTCGGGCGGAAACCCTGTTGCCGCTTGTAATGCCCGCTCCGAGAGCGACGATTTCGCCGTCGTACATGAATCAGGACTTTCCGGCAGTCAGACTCTTGCCCATCGCATGGTATTTCATGCCGGTTACGCCGGACCGGACAGCCCCTGCATGTCCGTGCCGCTCGCCCAGGATCTGTCACCGCGCGTATTGGCCTCTTGAGGCGCTGCCAGCAGAACCGTCGTACCGGCAGACGGCAGCTATCGATGGGCGCCAGAAATGAGCATTGAACTGGTATCGCCTCCGCTCTCGATCTGAACGTTTTTTCCAAAAAGTCAGGCCAGACCGCACTTCATGACGGTCAAGCACACACTCGCTCATCTTTTCCTTCCTTATATGCAACATTATACTCCTTCTTGCTTATAGAATGTATGCGCTTACAAATATATAGTGTTCAAATGCCTTTCGTCGAACCAAACCGCCCCCTATCGAAATTTGGCCTGTGCCAGTCAAAACGGAAGTTATGGCGAATATTGATCGATAACATTCTCGCGGTTACAGCTTCAGCCGGAAAGGAGGCGCAATCGAGTTGAAAAGCGGTGCTTGCTTCATGTATCAGGTTACTTTTTGGTGCTCCAAGCAGGTATTGACGGGTTACGCGGAAAGTTTCAGTTTGATGAACGACGGCCTCTCTGACTGGCAGGCGGCGCTAACGGAACTGAGCGACGCTATTCGATGAATGGGGGCCGTTTTTGAAATTTAACGGAACTAAGCGAAGCTATTACTTGTTTTTCGACAGGAATGGCCTGCCAACGGGCGGATAGGTCTCTCAGTTCCATTAGCGCGGAAAGGAGGCTAAAAATCGCGAAATAAGGGCGCTCAATTCCGTTAACATTGTTATGAAATCATTGCAAAAAAAATTAAAACATCCTTGCCACGACGCTTGAGCGTAATAGGACAAGAATGTTCCTCGTACACGCCATTCTACTCCGGCATCGCTCCGTCCGCGCGCAGCAGACTGCAGCAGCTACATAGATGTCCGGCGCCGAACTCAGCTTTGCGGCGTTCCCACCGCCTGCGCCTGCAATCGCATAACAAGAGCAATAGTTACCCGAGGAATACGAATATGAATCTCCCAGGACTTGTCGGCGCCCTGTCCGCGGACAAGAGCGCCGTCTGCTCAAAGAGTTATCGCTTCGCCCGGCCGCAGCGCCTTTCCTTCGATGCCTTTTTCCTTCAGCCGCTCGACGAACGCCTGCGCATCCTGGCGGATCGGCGGGAACGTATCGTAATGGATCGGGACCACCTTCTTCGCCCCCAGCCATTCGGCGGCCTGCACGGCGTCCTCCGGTCCCATCGTAAATACGCCGCCCATCGGAATAAACGCGAGATCGATGTCGTGCCGCTTGCCGATCAGCTTCATATCCGAAAACAGCGACGTATCGCCGCAATGCAGCACCGTACGGCCGTCCCATGTGACGACAAACCCGCCCGGCATTCCCGCGTAAATAATTTTTTGTTCGTCTTCCAAAATAATGCCCGAGCTGTGGAACGCTTGTACCATCTGCACTTCCGCAAAACCGAGCGACGTGCCGCCGCCGATGTTGACGGCAAACGTCTTGACGCCTTGCCAGCTCATATAGGTAGCCAATTCAAAGGTCGCAATGACGGTCGCGTCGTTGTTCTTGGCGATGGCGGCGGCGTCGAGAATATGATCCGGGTGTCCGTGCGTCAGCAGCACGTAATCGACCTTGATCGATTCCGGTTTGGTGACGGCAAGCGCGTTGCCGGAAATAAACGGATCGATGATCAGCGAATGGTTGCCCGAGGTCAGCTGCACGCAGGAGTGGCCATGATATAAAACTTCCATATAAGCTCATCCTTTCCATTTTGGACTTGTCTCCAACATTATACCATCTTTCCGAAAGCTGCGCCGCCGCAATAAACCAATCATCTTCCGATCGAACGCTCTGGCCGAAGGGTTATACCGCACTGCTGGTTAGGTTTTGCGTTTCTGCCGATTCAACCAAACGGTCAGACGCCGTCCCGAACCGGAACGGCGTCTGCGGATAAACGATCGTATACGCGGAAAATGCTGCCGGGAAGCTTCGCGCCAAAGCGCGGGTCTCCTAAACCGAAGCTTTCGCCTCGCGGCTCTCCTTGTAATATTCTTGCAGTACGGCGAATGCCTTTTTGCCGTAAATGTCAAAGCCTCTGTTGCTCGACGCCTCCCCCGGCGGGTAAAGCTTGACGCTCCAATCCCACCAGAAAAAGCCGGAAAACCAGGGCTCGCGCCAAAAAGCCTCGAGGGCGGAACGGTAAAAATGGGCCTGCTCCTCTTCGTCGAACGGCAGCTCCTTATGCTCGAAGTCCCACGGCATCGTTGCGCAGCCATGCGCGCTTCGGCAGCCGATTTCCATAAAGATGACGGGCTTGCCGAATTTACGGGACAACGCTTCGAGTCTCGGCTTCTGCTTCTCCCAGCCTTCGAGCATGGATTCGACGCTGTCCCCCGGCTTTTTGGCCACCGGATAATAGGCGCTGGTGCCGATATAGTCGACGGCGTCGAACCACTCGACCCCATCCTCCTTGCCATGATTGGCGTTATACGTAATCGGACCGCCGTACAGCTTGCGGATGCGGGCAATCAGCTCGCGCCAGCGGCTGGACTGCCGCTCCGTCTTGACCATTTCGCATCCGATGCACAGCATCTCGCAGCCGAGTTCCTCGGCCAATTCGGCATAATGGCACATAAAGTTGCCGTACGATTTGAACCAGGCTTCCCAATACGGTTCGCTGCTTTCATCGTAAGGAAATCCGATGTGGGCCCGCCACTGTCCGTCCCGCGAATTGACGACGGGCTTCAAGCATACTTTCAGCCCCAAAGCCTTCGCTTGACTGACCGCAAACGCAATATCGCGGTCCGTCATCGTATAGCCGTAATCGAACGAGATTTGAGTGGAATGAATGTCTTCCTGATACGTCCAGAAGGAGAGCGCAATCCAGTCGCTGCCCGTTTCCTTCAGCTTGCGCAAGGAGTCGACCGCATAGGGTTGTCTGTACGAACCGCGTTTCGACTCCCAGCCGTAGGTCATCCCTTTGAAGAAGGGTCTTGTAGTCATTGGTCTTCCTCCATTACGAATTATTCGACAACGATAGAACGGTATTCTCTCATTTGAACCGGGTTCGTTCCGTCAGCCGACGACGCCCGTACGCTCGACGCTTTCGACGAAGTAGCGCTGCACGAACAGGTACATCACGACAAGCGGAGCGATTGCCAGCAGGATGCCGGTATCGACGATCAGCGCCACATGGTTCGGATCCGCCCTGACGTCCGAGCCCGTTCCGATGCCGAGCAATGACGGCAGCATCTGGCCGACGTTTGCCGGCAGCGACGCCACTTTTACGGAAATAAGGTCGCTGCTGCTCATAAACAGCGAAGTATAAAACGTATCGTTGTATTGCCATACGAACGCAAACAGCATTACGGTCATTATGGCCGGAATCGCGTTCGGCAGCATGATGCGGAAGAACGTTTGGTAAGCGCCGGCTCCGTCGATCAGCGACGCTTCCTCGATCTCCTTGGGCAATCCCCTGAAAAATTGTACAAAAATATAAATGTACAGCCCCGACTTCAATCCGTTGGCCGTGGCGGACGTAATGATGGACGGCCAATACGTATTGAGCAAATTGACGCCTTCCTTGCCGGTGAACAACGTGATGAGTCCCATGACGTCAAAGCTGCGGAAATGCAGGTACATCGGCACCATCAGCGTATTCATCGGAATAAGGATCGTCAGGACGACAAGCGCAAACAGCAGCTTGCTGCCCGGAAACGAGAATCGGGCGAAGCCGTATCCCGCCAAAGCGCTGGAAGCGGCTTGCAGCAGCGTCATCAATGTGACGAACAACAACGTATTGCCCAGCATCGGCCAATAGTTGAGAACGGTTATCGCTTGCTTGATATTGTCCAGCGTAAAGTGGATCGGCACCATATAGATGGTCGGATTATAGATGTCCACAGGGTCCTTGAAGGCCATCGATATACGTCTGAACAACGGCAGCAATATGATGAACGAGATGCCTGCGACAAGCACGTACAGCAATATTTTCCACACTAGTTCAACCGTTCGGTTGCGAGCTTTATGCAAGCGGTACACGAGCATTTCGTTGCTCTTTAAATCCGCGGCCTTGTCCATGCTGCACTCCTCCGTTCACTGTGGTCATTCATAATAGAACACCTTCTTGGATACCAATATGCCGATCACGACGAGAATCAAACAAATGACGATCGTGTACAGCCAGGACATCGCCGCGCTCAACCCGAAATTTTGCGCCTGGAACGCCGTCTCGTAAATCTTTTGCGTCACCGGGCTGTCCGTAAACGAATCGATGATCGAATAAATGATATTGGTCAAAATAAGCGGGCTGACCATCGGAAACGTAATTTTCCAGAACGATTCGTAGGCCGTCGCCCCTTCCATCTTGGCCACTTCGTACATGGCAGGGGGCACCGATTGCAGCGCCGCAAGGAAAATGAGTATTTGCACGCCCGAGCTGCGGACGATTTCGTAAATGCGCGCGATGCCGTCCACGATATAGTTAATAAACCATTCCGGGAATCCGACGTTGTCGAGCATAAAAATTAACGAAATCGTATCGAACCCGTTCTGCGCTTCCCCAAGCTCCTGCGCCACCTGCGAGCTGCCGGTCAGGCTGATGAGCCCGGCCGTTTCCGCGGCGGCGATGGCGCCGGACGCCAATATAACCGGCAGGAAAAAGATCGCTCTGGCGATCGCCCTTCCTCTAAACTTCTGGTTGAGCATCACCGCCGAAAACAAGCTGAAAAACAAGATCATCGGCACGTTCCATAACATTTCCGCCACCGATTCGGTCAAGATGCGGTTGAACGTCGCGTCCACGTACAACGCTTCCTTGAAATTTTGCCAGGCGATAAACGACAGCTCGTAACCGCCGGGGGCGACGTTCAGCTTGCTGAAGCTGAACTGGATCGACTGGATGAGCGGCGCCGCGAACAAAAAGATAAATCCGATCAGCCATGGCAAAATAAAACTGAAGCCGATTAGCGCTCTTTTTTGCATCAAAGTCATTTTTTTCGCATTCATTCGCTTCCACCGCCCGCCGTGAAGTTTTTCGGTTCAATGCGCACTCCGCCCACGGTAACCGGCTGGTCCGAATAATTGACGTACAGCGTAACGCCGTTCTCATACCGCACTTCCGCAACGTCCTTCCCGTGACGGACATGACGCTCCATCTTCACCGTCCGCAGCTCCGACAGCACGTCGCCGGCTTGCCGGTACATCTCGACCGCGGTGTCGTACCAGGCCGAATATTCGGTGGAATACATCGTGTCGTAAGGCGTAAACTTCAGCTTCGAGGACGATTCGTTCGTCCACAGGAAATGCGGCGCGGCACCGAGCTCGATCGATTTGAGCAGCTGGTATTCCGCGTCCTGCTCCTCGCTCAAATTAACCGGTTCGCCGGCGTAATCCAAATAACCGTGCAGCACCATTTGGAAAAATGGAACTTCCTCGTCGGCAATGGCGAAACCGCTGGCCCCGAGCGGCGCGTTAATCAAATGATCCGCGTGCTTCAATGCGTAAGCGTTGCCTCCCGTGATCATCAAATCGTCGTATCGGCCGCTCAGCTTGTCGAGTTGCTCTTCCACGATCGATTTGGCCGATTCACGGAAGATGACGCGATTCACTCTATAGTCGGCATGAAGCTTGTCGCCCAGATCCCGCAGCGCCAAACCGTTGTTGTTCACTTTGGCATAGCTGTTCATAAACTTGTCGACATAATGGGGGAGCTTCGCCGGCGAAAGCAAATAGTAGGTGCCCAGCATCGTGTCCATCGAATGGAACGCCCGATTGTAAGGCGTTCTCGCCGCTTCCTCCCGCGTAATGAACCTTGCGGCGTCGGAGGCCGGAGCGAACGGACCGTCCTTCTGGAATACATGCTGGAACGCCACGTCCGGATACAGCTTGCCGCCGCTTTGCTCGAGCTTGCCGCTCAATTCCCGCAAATCCGAGACGCTGCCCAGCTTGCGTTCGACCTTCACGGAGGACGGAATTTCATGATTGAGCCCGTCGTTGAACCAGCCCAAATATCTCATGCGCACGTTGGAGACGCCGTCCTGCCGGAGCCGGTCCGCCATCTCTCCCGCTTGCTCGAACGTCGTAAGCGGGACGATGCCTTGGTAAGGAACGCCGAGAAACGTCTTTCGCTTGTCGACCGCTCCCAGCACGCTGACATAGAACGGCAGGTCGCCTTGCTCCGTCAATGGAGTCAGATCGCCTTGCCTCTCCAGCGTCTCGCGATAATCCTTGGCCATGCCGGAATAATCCGCGTCCGTTCCTGACAAAAACTGGTATCGGATCTGCAGATCTCCTTTGTACAGTTGGTCCGACAGCAGCTGAATGTCTTCGACGCGGTCGCCCTTGTACAGCTCCAGCGTGTCTTCGCCCCGTAAGGCAAATCCGGCATACACCTGATTGTACGAGTTGTTGCGGCCGCTGACGTCCGCATTGACCGCGGCGATGCCGTCCCCTTTCGTAATGGCCGCATACCAAGCCTCGCCGCCCGATTTCAATCCGAATACCGGCAAGCGGGCCGCCTGGGCAACCTGGCCGCGGCGGCGGCGGTTGTCGTTTTCGTCCTCGCCGTATATCCGCTGCGCATATACTTCCTGATTCGTCTTGCCGTTGTTCAAGTAAATCAGGCTTCCGGATCCGTCCGGCACCAGCATGTAGCCTTGCTCGTCCGTGCCCGCCGCCCCGAAAAAGGCGAGCAGATTGATCGTCCTTACGCGGTAACCCTCGCTCTCCTCCAGCTCGCCGGCCGGAACGGTCACGACGAGCGAGTCGCCTTCCAGCTGCACCAGCAGCGGCACGACGAAGTTCGGCTTGTTGCCGGCGGCTCCGCCGGAAATGCCGTGTGCTTCATTGTCGTACGCCAGATCCTCCGGCGTATATCCCGCCTCCGCGAACGCCTCCAGCATCCGCTTGAGCACGAGCTCGCGGGCTACGGCCGTGTCCAGCCGCTCCAGCACGTCCGGATTGTCCTTGGGCGCCATGTAGCGGGTGCTGACGTACTTCGCCTTCGCTTCATCCAGCTTCGACAGCACCTTTTCCTCCATCCGCTCCTTGCTGATCCGCTTCGGCAGCGCGTCGATGCCGAGCTCCATGTTGCCAAGCGTATAGGTCACCTTAAAGCCGTTCTCGACGGCTTCCGCCTTGAATTGTTCGCGCGCGACGCTTTCCGTATAATTGGCGAACGTTGTCGAATAACCCATCGTATCCCGGAAGGTGATGGTAAACTGGGAGCCCATCACCTCCTTCTCGTAAGGCGATGCGATCGGGTCTTCCTCCCTCGCTTCCGGATTGCTGCGCCATACTTTGCCGCTCTGTTTGTTCCGCACGGCAAATTCCGTCGTATCGGGGTTGAAGTACAGCGCCAGCTCGTTCGTTTCAGCCGCCAGCTGCATGCCGGGAACGCGCCCGTCGTCCCCCTTGAGCGACAGCTCCGACGTCTGGATTCCGCTTGACGATGCATCCAGATAGCCGCTGGCGTCAATGGCCGGCGCTCCCTTGTTCAGCCAATAAACAAGCAGAACGACGACCGCAACGGCGGCAACGCAGGCCGGCGCCAAATAACGTTTGATCTTTTTGTACATTGGGTCGGCCTCCTTACATCCGGAATAGAAGTTCTCGGTAAATGTTGTAGAAGAAATAGAAGATTTGGCTGCCCAAGCTGACGACCAGCGTCCCGAGAAAGACGACGATCCCCATCGTGATGACGGTCAGAACGAGCGTGACGACCGTCTTGACCGGCGTATACTGGTGCACGGTCATAATGCCGACAAACAATAAATAAAGAAACCAGATGACCCCGATGCTGTTGGCCAAGTAATAAAACGCCGTCTCCTCGTTCGTCATGAACCGGCTGATAAACGTCATCGGAAAATTGATCAGCACGATCGGCAGCAGCGCGTAAGCGCTGGCCATATAAATTTCCTTGAACTTTCCTTCGCCTTCCATCAGCGTCGTAATGGACCAGTTGGCGATGCAAAACAGAAGAAACGGCAGCACGGTATAGATAAAATCGGCCAAGCTGTTCAAAAAGCGGGGATCGTTGTAATTGACCAAAAATCCGGCAAACTGGCGCTGAACGACGACGCTGAGCACAAGCAGCAGCAAAATCGCCGAAGCGATCCGGACTTTCCCCTTCTCGTCGTATTTCATGTCCCAAAATCCGTCGAACGGATGCAGCATAATATAAAACGGAAATTTATAATGCTCCGGTTTCACGTTTGGCCCCCCTCAACGCTCTTAGTCTTTTCGCTATGAAGAATGCGGCCAGGCCGGCCAGGGCAATCGCTGCCGCGGACATAAACGTGCCGAAATGCTCCTGCATCACTTCTCGGCGGTACCGTTTATAGGCGAGCGAATAGTAATCCCGCTGCATGCCGAGCTTGAAATATTCCATCGCTTCCTTGTTTTTACGTTCCATCAGCAATGATTTGCCGATGCCGAGATAAGCCAGATCGTAGTTGGAGTTGATGCGAAGCACTTCCCTCCACAGAGCGACCGCTTCCGCGTCGTTGCCGTTGTACCTTTCGGTCGTCGCCGCGTGAACCGTCTTGCCGAACAGCGTAGGCTCGAATACGACCAGATTGCGCTTGCCCCGGTCCAGGACAATCAGCCGCTCCCCGACGCGCTCGACGGCTACCGGCGTATTGAACAGGCCCGTCTGCGTTCCCTTCCCGCCGAAAGCGTACAGCAATTCGCCTTCGTCGTTGTAAGCAAACAGCCTTCCGCGGTAAGAGTCCATCGCGACGTACATCCCTCCGCTCAGCACCTTAATGTCCGTCAGCCGGGACGGTCCGGCATTGTTGCCGAATTGCCGAAAGCGGACGTCGCCCATGACCGGGAAGTAGCCGAACCTCTTCAGAACGTCCTGCCCGGACGGATTCAGCCGCCGAATCGGCGTCTGCGAGCCCGGATCGACGCTGGTTGCGTACACGAACCCTTTGTCGTCGATGTCGACGTTGGAAAACTCCGTCGGAATAAACAGCTGCATTCTCGCGCGCTGCGCGTCGGTGGACAGCATTTTCCACAGCCTGTCGGCGAATGTCTGCTGTACGCTGATCGTGCCGGCGTATCCGATAAATACGCCCTTCTCGTCGAATTGCATCAGCCCTTCGTAAATGCCGCGGGCGACGACGAACAGGCGTCCCGCTTCGTCGACGGTCAGCTTCAGCGGGGCAAACTTGAAATCCGCGGGCAGCACGTCCGACTTCGGCGACTGTACGATCCGAAGCAGTTCACCGGAGCGGGACAAGACGACAACCCGGTTATTGTCCGTGTCGGCGACGTATATGCCTTCCGTGCCGACGTGCAGACCGTTCGGATTGTTAAAGGTATCCTTCTGCCCTTCGTTCATGAACCCGTCGATGACGGAGGCGCTTCTCCAGGCTCCATCCGTGAGGACGATGCGATTGTTGCCGCTGTCGAGGATGTAGACGCTGCCGTCGTCCGTGACGTACACGTCGTTCGGGTCTTTGAAGGCGCCGACGCCGAGCTGCTCTCCCGTCACGTACCGCTCCGGAAGAAACGGGGCCGGCAGCGGAACGGAATCGCGGTAATAGTTGTAGGTGTATGCTTCATACGGCGCGTCGGCGGCGAACGCCGCCGCCGGCAGGGACGTCGCGATAAGGGATATCAGCGCTATGCTTATCAGCAGCTTTCTCAATTTCAAGTCGCTCGCCCCCTTATTCCTTCATGCCGGAAGTGGCCATCGTTTCGATAATCCGGCTTTGCGAGAAAATAAACAGCGTAATCGGCACGCTCATCAGAATGAGCGCTACGGCAGCTCCGACGCCGGCGCGCGCGATGCCGCCCTGAATAATTTGGTTGGTGGCGTAATGCAGCGTTTTCAATTCCTCGCTGTAGATGAATCCGTTGCCGTCCGTCCCCCACAATATTTGGAACAGCAAAATAATGAGCGTCAGCCAGGCCGGCTTGACGTTCGGCATGACGACTTTCCAAAAGATCTTATATTCGGAAGCACCGTCGATCTTGGCCGCTTCGATCATCGCATCCGGGATCTGCTCCATGAACTGCTTCATCAGATACAAGCCGAGCGGGAAAGCGAACGCCGGCACGATAACCGCCCAATACGTGTCGATAAACCCGATCCACGACATGATCATGTAGTTCGGAATGGCCGTTACCTGCGGCGCGAACATGAGCGCCAGGACAACCGTCGTGAACAGAAGCGTCTTGCCCGGAAAGCGGTGCTTCGCAAGCGGATAGGCCGCCGCCGAAGCCAGCAGAACGTGGCCGACGACGCCCATGCCGGTAATGAATACCGTGTTAAAAATATACCGCGAGAACGGCACCCAGGAATTGCCCAGCAAAGCGATCAGATCGACAAAGTTGTCCAGCGTCGGATTGCGGACGAACAGCGTGGGCGGGAATATAAAAATTTCGTCCAGCGGCTTGAAGGCCGCATTGATGGCGTACACGAGCGGGAGCGCCATAAACGCGCCGACGGCTGCCAGAAACAGAAACATCGCGACATTTCCGCCCAAGGATCGGTTCATCCGCTTTTTGCGCAGTCGTAAGGAAAAATTCATCTGCTTATCCTCCCACCCTCCGGAGAAGTCGTTGAACGATCAGATTCGTGCCGACCATAAGCGCGAACAGGACCGTAGCGATCGCCGAAGCGAAGCCCATTTCGAACCGGATCGTGCCGAAGTCCATCAGATGCGTCACGATCGTTTCCGCCGCATAGTTGACGCTCGGGAAGCCGGCCAGGTAAATGGAAACGTCCGCTACCGCAAACGAAGTCGTCAGCTGGATGACCGCGCCGAACATAAGCTGCGGCTTCATCGATGGGAGCGTAATGAACCAAAGCTCCTGCCAGCGGTTGCGAATGCCGTCCACCGCCCCCGCTTCGTACAGCGTCTTGTCGACCGTCTGCAAGCCGGCGATAAACGCGAGGAAGCCGGTGCCGAGGCTGAGCCACAGCTGAACCAAAATAATAATGGCCAAAATATACACTTCCGTCTTCAGCCATTGGATCGGCTCCAGCATAATGCCCCACTTGATCAGAAAGCCGTTGGCGATGCCGTACCGGTCGCCGGAGAAAATCATTTGCCAGATGAAATATACGTTGCCGGAGATGGAAGGCGCGTAGAAGATCAGCGTCATGAACGCCCGCACCTTCGGCCGCATATCGTTAATGATCCAGGCGAATATAAAGCAGGCCAAATAGCTGAGCGGACCCGTAATGGCCGCGAACAGCAGCGTGTTTTTGACCGCGATCAGAAAGATGTCGTCTTCGAGAAACAGCCGGGAATAATTTTGCCAGCCGATAAATTTCGGAAATTCCAGCATATTGAAATAGGTAAAGCTGATCAGCAGCGACATCACGACCGGCAGAACGGTAAAAAGCGCAAACAAGATCATGTAAGGGGCCAACAGCACATAGGAATGTTTGCTCGCTTTTATCGCTTTTTTCTTGATGCTCCACCAGGTTTCGGGACGTCTGCCCGGCGACAGCCCCGCGGCGTCCCGATCGAGTTCGTTGGCGACGGCTTCTGACATGTTGATCCCCCTCCTTATTGCGGCAGCCCGAATTCTTTGCGCTTCGCGCGAATCTCTTCATGCATAAACTCCACGTATTCCACAATCGTCTCGCGAGGCTCCGCCTTCTCGCCCGGAATCCGGATGCCGACGAAATTTTGATCCGCGCTGTTGACGACGACCTTGTAGAAGGCGTTCAGCAGGTGACGGCCGGTAAAGTAACCGCCCGGCACTTCCGGTATGCCCTTCACCGAATCGAACTGCTCCTTCAAATTCTCGTAATCGGTTACCGGCCACGGCAAGCTGTCCAGCGCGTTAATGTTGGCCGTCGGATAGCGGGCGGCCGCTCCCATCAAGCTTTCCATCTCGCGTCCGTAAGCCGTCTGGGTCTCGTCGCTCGTCCACCATTTCATGAACTGCCAGGCCGCGTCCTTGTCTTCCGCGCTCTCGAGCAGGATCGTCGCGCTTCCGCCGCTCGGCACGGAACGGTCGAGCGAGCCGTCCTCCTTCACCGTGCCCGGCACGGGAACGAATCCCCACAGCCCGCGAATTTCCGGCGCAAATACGGTCAGCTGGTTATACGTCGTATAATCGGCGATGCCAATCGGCATTTCTCCCGTCCGGAACCGGTTCGGGAAATCGAACTCTCTTTCCAGCTTGTAATCCGTATAAAACTCGGTCCAAGTCTTGAACGTTTCGATGCCGATCTTCGAATCGAGATCGGACTCCTTGCCGTCGTTCCGGTAAAACTGGCCGCCGTTCTGCAGCAGCAGCGTGGCGTACATGGAGTTCGGCGGAATGTTCTCTCCCGGATATTGGGGCTGCAGCACGAGCGGCATCCCGAAGCTCATATGGTTTTTGTTCAATACCGCGAACAGCTTCTTGATATCTTCCCACGTATTGGGAACTTCAAGCCCGAGCTCGTTCAATATATCCTTCCGGTAAAACAGCATGTTGAACGTTTGCGTTTCCGGCAGCGCGTATACGCCGTCCTGGTACTGATAAGGGACCATCGCGCTCGGACGGAACCGCCGCTCCACTTCCTCGAAGTCCTCGAATTGGGTCAAATCCGCCACGGCGTTCCTCATCGCGTAGTTGACGGGGATGTCGTTGCCGATTTGCATCGCCACGTCCGGTCCTTGTCCCGCCAGCGTCGCCGGCAGCAGCGTCTGCATCTGGACGAGCTTCAGATTGACCGAAATGCCGGTCTGCGGCGTAAACGTCTCGTCGATCATCGCCTTCAGCGTATTCGCCTGGTCGCGTCCGCTTCCGATCCATACCGTAACCGAACGCTCCTCGCCTTTCTCCGCGACGTTGCCGATCTGGTTATAGTCGATAAAGAAGGAATAGGCGAAGGTCGACAATTCATGCTTCAGATTGGGCCAAAAGCCCGCTCCCGTCTTCGGCAGCTTCTTGTCCGGCGAAGCGACATAAATTTCGTCGATTTCAAGCGGCATCTCCCGGGCCTGCAGCAGCCAGGTGCCGAGGCCGCCGGTATTCGTCTTGTACGAGCCCAGCCGTCTTGGAATCGTCTCCGGCTCCTCCACCATTTCGTCCAGCTGAACCGCCATCGTCTTAAGCAGCGCCTCGGAGTCGCCGCTGCCGCCCGACAGCTCGCGCAGCTGCTTGCTGACCCGCTTCAGCCTCTCGCTCTCGCGCTCGAACGTTTCGAGCAGATCCGGAATTTGCTGCTCGACGCGGTAATCCCGGAATTGGTCCGGCGCGGAGCCGGTAATCATCAATATTTTGCGGTACATGGCGTTCAGCGCGAACAGGCTTTCCTCGACCTGGCGGATCAGCTCGGCGAATTCGCCCAGCGTCGTCTCGAGCCGAAGCACATGCTTGCCCTCCTCCAAATAGAACAAGTAAGGCTCCTTGCCGCCCATGACGTCTATCCGATAGTCGTTGCCGTACCGGAACGGCACCCGCTCCATCTCGCGAAACGGAACTTCCCCGTCGATCGTCAGCTTGCGGGTGGAATAAATGCCCCGGACAAAATTTTGCTGCGCCTTGAAGGCGATTTTGTACAGGCCCGTTTCCGGCACGTCGATTTCCCATTCGATCCATTCGCCCGGAATGCGCCAGTTCAGGCCGCCGATCGTATTGACCCTCGTCTGGGATGGGCTGTATGGGGTAACGGCCGGGCTAGAACGCTCCGTCTGCGGGTAAAGCGTCGGCGAAGACTTGGCGGTCGCGTGCTCGCCCTGCACGATGATCAGATGACCGCTCGTTTCCGCGTAACCTTCGTTCCGGTAACGCTTCACCTCTTCCTCATAAGGCAGAGCTTCCGGCTGGCGGTGCAGCTTCAGCTGACGGATCGCCATCGGCTCCTTCTGGGACACGAGCGTCAGCGTATGCTCGCCCGCCGTCAGATAGAACTGGAACGGCTTTTCGTAATACCCTTCCGAATCCTTGAACAGCGCTTCGCGCCATTCCGGATTTTCCTTTTGCCTGGGCCGAAGCTCGTTGCCGCGGTTGTCGCGCTTCACCTCGTCCAGCTCGTTGTCCCATACCCGGTCGAACTGCAAATAAGCCGCTTCTTCGAAGGGGACCTCCCCGTCGATCAGGAGCGAGCGGACAATGCTGGAGCTTTTGCCTTCCACCGGATAATACAAGATCGATATATGGTAGAGTCCCTCCTCCGGGACATTCACTTTCCACTCCACGGAACCTTGCTCTCCGGTAATGAGAGTCGTCCCCTCCATCCCCTCAAACTGCTGCGCCGTATCGAATCCTTCTCCTTCTGTGCGGGCATAGTCCGAAGCCTCTACGATAATTTCGAGGTTCGGCTCGTTGGCGCCCGCGTGCCCGGACGAATATTCGGCATAGTCCAATCCGTCCATGATCATTTGAAACAAGCTGTCGGCATCCACTCCCCAATCCGAGCTGTCCGCGGACGTAGCCGCGCCGTTCTCGTTCTCGGCCGAGACCAAAGGGACGGAAGCCGGCAAACCGAATGCCAGCGCGAAACACAAACCTGCAAGGACGGCGCGTGCCAACCGACTTTTTTTCTTCACTGCGAGTCCTCCTCCCAACTTTCGCCGCATGCCGAATAGATAAAGTCCGTTAAACCGGAAGGGTGTGCCGTATAGCAGCACACCCTCCCCGGTTGCTATGGATTGGCGACTTTCGCCAGCGCGTCCTGCGCGGCTTGTTTATGACTTTCTACTGTTGCCGTTACCGATTTGTTATTTTTAATAATATCGTCCAGGATGGCGTAGAACGGATAATCCGGAATGCCCTCTTCGACGGAAATTTTGCCCGTCCCGTTAATGTGCTCTAGAGCAAATTGAATGTCGCGCTCCGTTTTGTAGCGGGCTTCCAGCCAATCCTGCCCTACATATTCCTCCGTTGGCGGAACGTTGCGCATTTCTTCGAAAATGTGATAGACGATTGCCGGATCCTCGACGCCCTTCGGAATAAACCAGCCGTTCAAAGAGGTGGCGGCGTACGTATGCTGGCCGTCGGATTGCGGACCTGCCGGAATCGGCACGACGCCGGCTTCGAACGTCAGATCTCCGACGCTCCAATCATACTGGATGGACATGGCCACATCGCCGTCCTTGAACGTATTGATTTCATCCCAGGCCATTTTATCGCCTGTTTTGACTTTGTTTACGTTTTCAACATTGACAAGGCGGTTGACGAATTCCAGCGTTTCGATCATTCTCGGATCGGTGGACATATCCGTCATCGTGGCGTCGTCTACGAACGCCACGCCGTTGGAAGCGCCGAAGTGGCGCGCCATGTCGGCCGGCCAGCCGGAAATGCCCCAAGTGTCGTTTTTGCCGTCGTTGTTCGTATCGCGGGTTGCGGCTTTGGCCAGCTCCAAATATTTGTCCCAGGTCCACTCGCCCCGGTCGAACAAGTCTTGCGGATCTTCCAGGCCAAGCTGCTTGAACAGCTCGCGGTTATAGTGAACGCCGACGATGGCCACACCCGGCGGCCAGAAGGCGTATTCGCCGCCGCCGAGCGGAGGCAGCTTCGTTACCAGCTTCTGCTCGTTGTTAATGTCGTTTGCCGATGTGGTGAACTCGCTAAGCGGCAGGAGAAGCCCAGATTTGACGGGCACTATCGCGCGTTTGTATTCCAGTACGACAACATCGGCAAACGGTTCGCCTGAGAGCACGGATGTCGTTAATTTCTCATGATGTTCTTCGAAAGGAGTGGTGATGAATTCGAATTTGAAATTGTACGCTTTCTCCAGCTCCGCCATCTTGTCGAGCCGCGCAATTTCGTTGGCAGTTTCTCCCTTCGGCTTCTCGTCCTCCCACCAGGTTGCGATGCGGATCGTTCTTCCGCCGAGGTCGATCGGCTCCGGCGCTTCCGTCTCTTCGGGCGCAGCGGTCGGATCCGGCGCGTTCGTCGGACCGGAGTTCCCCGGCGAGTTCCCGCCGCCCCCTCCGCTGCAAGCGGTTACAACAAGCGTCAAAGCCAACAGCAAGGTTGAAAGCCATTTCGTTTTTTTCATTTGCAATCCTCCCAATTTGGTTTTGAGTCGAAGTTAAGCCTTTCTCATACTGCCCCTTTTTTCGTTGCAACCCCTTACAAGTAAACGCTTACAACCCCCTTTTAAAAAATAGGCGGCCTCGTCATTCTAGTTGCTCCGCTTAACTTCTGTTGATTACATAACAATAATAACACTATGACCAAAAACAGTCAATATAGATTTTCGTATTATTATTTTGTTATGTGCTTGTTTTTTCGAAGCGTTATGATGTCTATTATTAAAATTATAGTATCGCCACCAAACCATTAGTACCCCCAAAATTAAAGCATTTTTCCTAAAAATTTCAGCTGCGCGCAGGTTTAGAGCGGTTTGCGCGCATGCTGGTCCCGCATTATAAGCTCTCCCGCGATTAATTTGCGTTCGAACGGCTTGCCGCGGTTCGCCAATCTCCACAGCAGCTGGTCGACCGCCCGTTCTCCCAGCCAGCTCTTGTTGATGTCGACCGTCGCCAGGATCGGCTCGTCCTCGTTCGTGTTGTCGAAGCCGGTAACGGCGCAATGCTCGGGCACCTGCAGCCCTCTGCGGCGCAGCTCATGCACCATAAACGCCGCATTGGCGTCGTTCGCGCAGACGTAAACCTCCGGCAGCTTGGCTACCGAAGCCAGCTGCATCAAGATATAAATATCGCTCGCCTCCGGCCCGATCAGCAGCGGGTCCTGGTTCAGCGGGAAGCCGTGCTCTTCGAGCGAGGACTTGAAGGCGAGCCAGCGCTCCTGAAAGCTCGGCGCGTCCCGGATATAGCCGACAAACTGATAGCTGCGGTAACCTTTGCTGATCAGCCTGGCCATCATTTCCCGCATGCCCGAAGCGTTGTCCGTAAATATGGTGTCGCATTGAAACGCCGGGTCCGCGTGATCCACCATAACGGCCGGGATATCCAATCGGCCGATATTGAGCAGGATCGGGGTGGAGATGGTGCCGATCGTAATAATGCCCGTTATCGCCTCCGGATTCAGCAGACTGAACAGGTTGTCGCCGGAAGGCTCGGTGACGGTCAGCACGTCGAGCCCGATCCGGTTAAGCCGGTTCGTAATGCCGTCGAACACCGGCCCCCAATAGGACGATTCCCTGTTCTGATACCGAATGTTCGGAAACAGCACCACAATCGTCCCCGATTGCGGATCCCGCCATTCCGGCTGGAGGGGCGGCTTGGAGGACGCGGGTGCGTCCGGCTGCTTGAAATAGCCGAGCTGACCCGCCGCCTTCAGTATCGTTTCCCGCGTCTTTTGGCTGACGCCCGGCTTGGAGCTTAAAGCGCGGGACACGGCAAATTTGGATACGCCGACCAGATCGGCGATTTCTTGAATCGTGACCTTTTTTCTCATCAGTTGCGTCATCCTTCCTTTTGGACGGTGTTGCGTCATCCTTCCTTTTGGACGGTGTTGCGTCATCCTTCCTTTTGGACGGCGCCCGGGTCAAAACTCAGGCAGCTCGTCAAGCGTCAGCACATAGTCGTGATTGAGCACATACCGGATGTGCTCCTTGTCGTTCTGAATGCCGTCGTCGATAAATTCGCCCGTCCAGGTGCAGAACCAGCTCCAATGCGCCTCGTACAGGCGGAGCAGCTCGGGGTCGGGAATCGGCCCGTTTTCGGTCAGCGCCACCAGCTTTTTGTCCTGTACGAGCCTGACGAGATTGTCGTAGCTGCGGCTGACCGGACCGTAATCGCCGGGCTGCGGATAGGAGTCGACGCTGACGATGTCGACCGTATCGTCGCCGGGATACCATTCCGGCCGCTCGGAGTTCCAGATCCAGATTAAGTTGTTAAGCTGATGCACGTTCGTCAGCCGGTCGTACAGCAGCCTCCAGAGCTCCTTGGCGGGCTCGGGCCCTTTGGCTCCCCACCAGAACCATCCTCCCTCGGCTTCGTGAAGAGGTCGCCACAGTACGGGAACCCGCGCTTCCTGCAGCCGCTTCAGCTGCCCTGCGATCACGTCGATATCCCGGATGATCAGCCGGTATTCCTCCGACTCCGGGTCCGCCAGCGCCTTCTCGACGTCGAACGAGCTGCCTTCGGTATAAAACCCTCTCCACCACGGCTGCTCCTCGGAATCGAACAGTCCCGACGGCGCGTTCCAATGCCAGGCGAACGTGACGATGCCGCCCATTTCATGCCACTTTATCGCGTTTTCTACTTCTTCGGACTTCGATCCCCGCTCGGCTCTGGTCGGCGAATATTCGATCAGGTCAAAGCCCGCGACGGCAGGAAACTTCCCGTAGTTCCAATTCAGCCGCAGCGCGTCCATGTAAGTCTGCTGCCCCGACAAAATCGATTTGCCGTATTGATCGACCAGAAACTTGTGAAGCGCCAGCGCCTCCTCGGAAGCATCCGGATTGACCAGCTTATTTTCCACCGCGTGCGCCGGCCTCGGCGCCGCCTTGCGGATCGAGACATAATCGAGATCGTACCAGCCCCAATACGAGGCAAACCCGATCTCGTTGGCGCCTTCATTCAGCAGCACCTTGCCTGCATACGTTTCCGCAAACGTCTCCGATGCTGCCAGCGGCAAGTCGCCGAACGGCTTGCCGTTCAGGGACAGCCTGGACACCTTGTCTCCGCCGGCGCTTCTGTAGCCGACCGTCAATTCGTACAAGCCTTCCTCCGGCGCATCAACCCGAATGGCCAACGCATCCGTATCGCTGTCAAAGCCCGTTACATATCCCGTGCCGGAGCTGCCGGCTTCGGAAGGGGCCGCTTCCACTCCGTTCATCACGCCGGTTTCCGCTTCGAATACAAGCGCCGGCGCTTCCTTCGGTTCCCCGGAGCATGCGGCCAGGCTGCACGCCGCGAAACATGCCGTTAACGCCGTTATTCCATTTCTGATGCCTATCGCAACCGCCTCCATTTCGCAAACGTTTTCCAAAAGCGCTTACATTTGATCCTAAACATCAAACCTAGAAAACTTTTTATAACAAATTATTTTGTTTTGTTATTCTATCACTAACTTATACGAAAATGTGGTTTCGCGTCAATACCTTCCTCGTCCTCGCGAGTTATTCGTTTAGCATCCGTTGCGCCGATCCTTTCCGATCCCACAACTTTTGAACGATATATCGTTCAAGCTATCGATAGGGCCTTGCCGCTGAGCGATTTGATCGATTTATCGTTCGTTACCCCCGTTTGGTCCATGCCGCAGCTTTGATTTGTACGATATATCGTTCATCTGTTTGAATTTGGGCCGTGCATAACGTTCATTTGAACGATTTATCGTTCATCCCATGGATTGAACCGTGCTGCAGCTTTGATTCGAAACGATATATCGTTCATTATCACCGTATTGGCCTTGCGCCGTTTCGATCCATTCATGCCGAGATCACAGCGATTCGTTTACCGCCTCGGATTCCGATAAAAAAGAATACCTTCCCCCAGAAGGAAGAAGGTATTCCAATCCATGCAGCTCCAATTCGCGTCGGTCTTGCCCATTCGAGCGCCGTGTCGGAGCGGATGTGCCCCAATGCAAAGGGCAGTTACATTAGAGCGACGCCTCCACCGCAGAGAATAGTTACACTGGAGCTACGCCCACCGGCGCAGCGATGCGGTCACCAAGTTACCCAAGGGCGCGATCCCGGATTCGAGCTGTTCAGCATATCGATCAACGGTACGGTGTAAGCGAACAATATGAGGAATACGACAAGCCCGATCCACAATCCCCATCGCTCGAACAGTTTCGGCGTCGCTTCAGCCTTCTCGGCCGTTTCGCCGATCGGATATTCGGTATAGCCTTTCGGAGACCGCATCAGCTCGAACAGCATATAGACGAGCAGCAGCACCCCGGCGAACAATATCGTGCCTCCGATCGCCATCGCGACATGATACGGGATCCAGCCCAACGCATCGGGATGATCCTGGTATGTCGTATAGGTGGTTCTGCGAGGGGAGCCGAACAAGCCGACCGTATGCATCGAGCCCGACATAAATAACATGCCGACCAGCCAAATAATCGTTTGCGCAATGCCCAGCTTGTGCAGCCTTGGCGTCAAGGTCCGGTTCATGACGGCCGGAATGAGCCAGTACGCGATGCCAAAGAAGGTTAAGGCGACGCTGGTCGCCACCGTCAGATGAAAATGTCCCGTCACCCATAGCGTATTGTGCACGACGGCGTTCATTTGGTTGCTGGCGTTGATGATCCCGCCGGCACCGGCCGGGATAAAGACGAGCATGCCCATAAACGGGGCAAAAAAACGAACGTCGCCCCAAGGCATTTTGGAGACCCAGCCGAACAGCCCTTTCGCTCCCTTGGCCCGTCCGGCAAGCTCAAACGTCGCAAACAAGGAAAACGCGGTCATCAGCGACGGAATGACGACCATAAACGTCAGCACGACCTGAATGTATTTCCAGACGGGCGAGATGCCCGGCTCCATCAGCTGGTGATGGAATCCGACCGGAATTGAAAATAGAAGCAGCAGGATAAAAGAAAGTCGGGCAAGTGCGTCGCTGAATATTTTGCCCCCGATCACCTTCGGAATGACGACGTACCAGCACATATAGGCAGGCAGCAGCCAAAAGTATACGAGAGGATGGCCAAAATACCAGAACAGCGTGCGGCTGACCATCACGTCGATCCTCTCAACCCAGCCGAACGACCACGGAATGAACTGGACGAGCACCGTCGCCGCTACGCCGAGCGTCGCAATGAGCCACAGCAGCATCGTCACGACCGACATAAAGGCGAGCAGCGGCGACAGCTTGCCGCGATTGGACGCCTTCCACCAGCGGTACTGGAGAAAGATGCCGATGCCGCTCAGCCAGCTGCCGACGACGACGAGCGCCAGCGCGATATAGAAATACGGCGAAGCCTTCATCGGCGCATAAAACGTGTAAAGCACCGTCGCCTGATTGAGCAAAATAACGACCGTGGCGATCGCCGTGCCCGCCGACATCATCAGGAAGCCGATCCAGCCCAGCCGCCTTGCGCCGGGTAGCAGCCGGCCGCCAAGCGTCTTGGATACGCCGGAAAACAGAAATCCGACGATAAAAAAAGTCGTAAATACGAGCGCCATCAATACGCCGTGCGCGGTCAGCAGCTGATAATAGCCGATTCCCGCCGGCAGCTCGATCATGCCGCCGCGCACGAGCCCTTGCAGCAGCCCGGCGACGGCGCCCAGCAGCAAGGCCGCAAACGACACCGCGAGATGGGCCATCACGAGCCCGGCGTCCCGCCGGTCGAACGGCTGCACGGAATCCGCGCCTTGAACCGATTGCAGTTGAGACATCCGCATACTCTCCTTTAGCTCACGATGATCGTCGTCGACATAAACTCATGGCCGGCACCGCAATATTCGTTGCACAGCACGAGATATTCGCCGGGCTTGTCGAACGTGTACGAGAGCTGATTGATTTCGCCCGGCATGACCATCATGTTGACGTTCGTTCCCGTAATTTGAAAGCCGTGGACGACGTCGCTGCTGGTGATATGAAAGTTGAGCTTCGCCCCCGCGGGCACTTCCAGCTTCTCCGGCTGATAGCCGAACGCGTAAGCGACCATGTGCACGTCGTATTCGTTGTCCCCGGCCGGCACTAGGCCGGGGTTGTCGAACGGCGGCGTTTCCGCGACGCGGTCCGGGTCGATTGCATGATGATGGCTGGTCGGAGGCTGCATACCGCTGACGAACGCTCCCGCTCCGATCACCGCCAGAAACAGAATCAGCATCGCAATGCCGATCACGAGCCAAATTTTTTCCAATCGATGTATATGCACCTCACTACCCCCTGGCTAGAAATAAAACGTAGACTCCGAGCCACGATCCCGCGATGATCGCGGCAAGCAGCAGCACGGAAGCGAACGTGCCTTTCAGCGGCTGCTCGCCGCCGCGGTCATGGCCGCGATTGTTGTCCGCCACTTGCGAAGCACCTCCCGTACGTTACTGAACGATCAGCTTGCCGACCATATCGCCATGCCCGCCGCCGCAAAAGATCGAGCAAATATACATAAACTCGCCGGTCTTGTCGGCAACGAAGCTGATCGTTTTGCCGCCCTTCACTTCCTTGTCGTAGCCTTCCACCTTCAAGGCGTGGTTGCCTTGCGAGTTTTTGAGCGTCAGCTTGACGGTATCGCCTTTGTTTACTTTAATTTCCGTAAGATCAAACGCAAAGTTGGTTGCATCGATCGTAAATTCCTTTACTTGTCCGCCCGAGGCGCCTCCGCCTCCGTCTGCTCCGCCGGCAGAGCCGGAGCCTCCGTTTTCGCCGCCGCCGCATGCCGTCAACGCCAGCATGGCCACAAGCGCAGCCCCCAGCCATAAAATCCATTTGTTCATGTTTGGCATCCTCCTCGAAATATGTCGTTCGGCACATCGCCTCACGTCTCCAGTGTAGGTCCGAGGGCCCCCAGGCTGCTGTGATATTTGTCACCGGAAATGTGGCGTCTTTATGTACGCGCGCAAAAAAAAGCTCCCGCCGCCGCCGAATGGGCAGCAGGGAGCTCGATCAGAACGATGATGTGCCGGACCTGAGGCTGAGCGTTTTGCGGTACTCCCGCGGCGTGCAGCCTTCCCGCTTCCGAAAGCATGCCGTAAAATAAGCCGCTTGCAGAAAGCCGGACTCTTCCGCAATTTGCCGAATCGACAGATCGGTCTGCAGCAGCAGGCGCTTCGCCTGCTCCAGCCGGTATAGAAGCAAATATTCCATCGGCGCGCAGCCGAAATGCTGCCGCATGCAGCGGGCGACATAGACCGGGTGGAAGTTGATGGCCGCTCCCAGCTCGTCCGCCGTAATGCGGCTGCGGTAATGCTCCCGCAAATACGAAGCGGCCCGGTCGGCCGCTTCGGCGGCGGGAGACGTCGTTGACGAACCCGAAGCGGACGCCGCCAAGCGGCGCAACACTTCCTGGAACAGCAGCTGCTGCTCCCACCTGACCTCGTTCCGGTGGCTGTCCCTTTCCATCATGACGAGCTGATGCAGCAGCGGATACAGATCCGCGGCATTGCGAAGCTTGACGAACTGCGGAATGGCCAGTTTGATGCGGGGCATGCGGTTTTCCCCGAACGGCGCGGCGACGAATTCCTCCTCCTGCAGCTCGGCGCCGTCGCATACGCTCCATGGGCCCGCCGTCTGAAAATGCAGCCAATACGTGCTCGTCAGCTCCTTGCAGCCGGCGGTCGGATAATGGTGCAGATCGGGCCGCAGCAGAAGGGCGTGGCCTTCCCGCACTTCATAGGTGCGCTCCTCTTCCCCGATATACATGCAGCCTTGCTTGACGACGATTAAATCGAACTCGCCGATGGCAACGCGCTCCGGATGTTTTCTTCCCGGTCCCGCAAGGCTGTGGCCGCTGTTGATATAGTGCGGCAGCGGCAGCGCATGGAATTGGATGATCGTCATCGCTTTTCGTTCTCCCGTTCGGCCGAAAGTTGGTATTTTAATAGTTTCAGTTGCCGTTCTCATACTTTCGTCGCTTTCTACCCCCTATAATATACCGTAATTGCAAAGGAGGCGATAGGTTTGAATCAAAGCGCTTACAATCATTTTCGCTTGGCGGTTTACTGCACGGCCGGCTGCCTGAACGGAAGCATGGAGCGTCTGGAACAGGAACTCGATTTTTTCCTTAAACATCTGAAGCTGTCCAAAGTGTATATCGAAAACCATCGCGGGGATACGTCGTTAAGCCGGGAAAGACTGCTGGAGCTGAAACGCTGGTTCAACGAACGCGGCATCGAAGCGGCCGGCGGCATAACGCCGACGCTGGGCAAAGCCTACCGTCCCGGCTACGAGCGGCTGTTCGGGGGCATCTGCTACACCGATCCGGCATCCAGAGACAAGTTCAAGGAAGCCGTCGTTACGGCCGCTTCCGTTTTTGATGAAGTTATTTTTGACGATTTTTTCTTTACGAACTGCGGCTGCGACGACTGCTTGGCGCAAAAAGGAGATCGATCGTGGGAGCAATTCCGGCTGGAGCTGATGGCGGAGGTGTCGGAGGAGCTGATCGTCAAGCCGGCGAAGGCGGCCAACCCGAACGTGAAGCTCGTCATTAAATACCCGAACTGGAACGAGTCCTACCAAGCTTCGGGCTACAATACGGAACGGCAGCCCCTAATCTTCGACGAGGTATACACCGGAACGGAGACCCGCGACCCGGCGATCAGCCAGCAGCATATCCCCCGTTACGCCTCGTATTCCCTACTGCGCTGGATGGAAGAGCTGAAGCCCGGAGGCAACGGCGGCGCCTGGTTCGACAATCTCGACTGCACGTATCTCGACTATTATTTGGAGCAGGCCGATTTGAGCGTATTCGGCAAAGCGCGCGAGCTTACGCTGTTTTGCTATTCGCTTCTGAAGGACAGCGTGCACGTGCCGGCCCTCGGCTTCCGCCTCGGCAAGCTGGATGAAGCGGCGGGCCGGCTCGGCGGGCCCGTCGGAGTGCGCGTATATGAGCCGCATCATGCAAGCGGCGAAGATCATTTATACGATTATTTGGGCATGCTCGGCATTCCGATGGAGCTGACGCCGCATTTTCCGGACGGCGGACAGCCTTTGCTCGTCACCGCCAACGCCGCCTGCGACCCCGATATTATCAGCCGGATGGACGCGCATTTGCGCGGCGGCGGCAACGTGGTCATGACGTCCGGATTTCTTGAGCGGATGTACGGCAAAGGGGCCGAACGGTTCACGACGCTGCGCCCGACCGGCAAAAAGCTCGCCGTGCAGCGATTTGCAGTCGAAACGTCCAGCTGCACGTTCGATCGGTTTTCGCATGCCGACGGGGAACTGCTGTATCCGGTCTTTGATTACGCCACAAACGGAACCTGGCAATCCGTCGTCGCTTTGAAGGGGCACAACAATATCCCGGTGCTCATGTACGACAACTACGGCAAAGGCAAAATCCACACGCTGATCGTGCCGGACGATTATGCCGACTTGTGGAGGCTTCCCGCCGAAGCGCTCCAGCCGATCCGCAGCGCCTTGCTCGGCGGCCTGCTGCCTTACGCCCTGGAAGGTCCTTCCCGCGCCGGCTTGTTCGCATACGACAACGACGTCCACATCGTATCCAACTTTGCCGAATTGCCGCGCAAATGGCAGCTGCGCTTGCCGCCGGGACGTTCGTTGTCCGCAGCCGGATCGACTTCTGACCGCCGCCTTCGCGCCGTCGCCAAGACGGAAGACGGCGCGAGTCTGTACGAAATCAAGCTGGCGCCATTCAGCTTCATCCAGCTGCAGGTCGACTGACCGCAGTCCCGGAATAGCGACCTGAGAAAAGCGGGCGGTTTTCGTGTCCTGCGGCTGGCAGCTGCGCCGGCAGGCGGCACGATCCGTCCAGGGCTCGCCGCCTGCCGGAAGCAACGGTTCGGACCGCCTTATCTCGGACTCTCCGTTTTGACTTCTTCCGGCAGCTTCCGCGACGCTTCGGGCACGCTGCGCGTGGAGGGCTCGATCAGCTCGGTGGAGCAAATCGTAATATTCACGCGGCCGCTCCCCGCATACGCCCGGATCAGCACCGGATCGCTGTATGGATTTTCGAATACAAAATCGGGCCCGTACCAGCTGACCGTCGCATCCCTTCCGGGAGGCACGTAATGGATTTTGCGGCTGTGGGAAAATCTTTCGACAATTTTAAGTCCCGCCCGGTCGGCTGCGTTGAACAGCGTAGACGACACCTGACAAATGCCTCCGCCCACATCCTCGTTCATTTCGCCCCTTACGATGACTGGCGCTCTAAGATACCCTTTTTCTTTTGTCCGCTTGCCCAGCGCTTGATTGAACGAAAATCGTTCTCCCGGAAACACGACGTAATTGTTGAGCGTGCGCGCCGCCAGCGCAATATTGGAGGAACGGTTGCGATTGCCGTTGTTGTAATACGTTACGTAGCTCCCGATCGTCTTCGCCTTAATGGCCGATAGAAGCTCGCTGTCCACGCGCGGGTAAACGGACCGCTGCCGCAATTCAATCGCTGCCAAAAAACTGCCTTTGAAAATCGTTTCTGTCCAGCACGTTTCCCGGCTTTTCCGGAACGATCCCTCCCGCCCCGTTCAACGCCGCGTTAACCGGCGGAAGATCCGTCCGCTTGGCGATGCCGTCCATCAGCGCATTCAGCTTGTTATCGTCCACCATCGGCACGCCGGGCAGCGGATATATGTAATCGCCGGTTTGCACTTCCATGACAACTTCGCCCCGATGCTCGATCCGCACCGAACCGCCTCCGTTCGGCTGCTGCAAAACAAGCCATGCGGCTAGCAGCCAATTCCAAAGCATACGCTCAGCCCCTTGACTTCGAAGTTAACTGAGTTAGTATGCGACGGACGAAATTTTCCATTCATGTCCGCTCCCGTGAACGTCCCGCAGCCTAATCTTGAATGCGGCTTTCTAACCGCTCAGCGACGGAGACGACGCGGCGAGGCTGGCTGCACGGCGCTGTCGGCGATCAAGCGAACTGGCATTTTTAAGCGTTGGCCGAGGGTAGCGATACAGTTAACTAGCGGAATTAAAGAGGCCGGCGAGGATAGCGATCCAGCGAACTAGCGGTTCACGCGGTGAATTGTCGAACTTGGGCGATAAAACGTTAAGCTGCAGTGCGGTCATTTCCAATTGCTTGAACGTAATTTCGTCTAAATCAACACTGCAGCAGGGCCAAAGCTATGCTTATGAACGATAAATCGTTCATAACAACGCTCCAGTATGGCCAAGTCCATAAATTTGAACGATTTATCATTCAAATCTACTGTTGCAGCACGGGCAAAGCCATTCTTTTGAACGAAAAATCGTCCACGTCAGCGCTGTTGAGTGACTAAACCCAAACGAGTAACGTTTTAAGCTGAATGGTTGAGGTAAGAACGGTTGCAGCGGCATATTGAAGATTCGTCAGCGAGGGAGTATCGTTTTGTACTGGATGATTGTAGGGTTACGGGGGTGCGGGGAGGGCGTATTGACTATTGTGATCCTGCGGCGATTAGCTCTGTGAAGGTCCGGCTATGAGAGAGCTGCGTTCGTGCGGAAAAAACGCGTTCGAGCAAATAGCGCGGGCAAGGGTGAACTCGCATAAGCTTGAAAGCCCGTTTAGCGACTCGCGCCCGTTGATCGAACAGCCCTGCTTGGCGAGGGCGCCCGACGAAAGACTGAATGAAGCTGCGCACTCATTCGAGCGAGCGCTCTGAGGAGCGGAAGGCCCGTGAGAGACTGCAAGAAGACTCCCCGAGCCTGAGCCGATCATAGCGCCAGCGCCTTCTTGACGGCGGCCAGCACTCGATCCTCGCTTAACGGCTTGATGACGAAGTCGACGGCTCCCGCGGCGATGGCGTCGATGACCATTGTTTTCTGGCCCATCGCGGAACAAACGATGATGCGGGCGCCGCTGTCCTGGCCGGTAATGAGCCGCGTCGCCTCGATGCCGTCCATTTCCGGCATCGTAATGTCCATCGTCACCAGATCGGGCTTGTGCATCTCGTACATCCGGACCGCTTCCTTTCCGTTGCCCGCTTCGCCCGCAATTTCGTAGCCGTTCGACTGCAGAATGCTTTTCATCATCATCCGCATAAATGCCGCATCGTCAACTACCAATATACGCTTCACCTGTGCACAGCCTTTCTTGTATGCTGGGCAACAGTATACCAACCGACTCTAAACAAATTCTGAAACTTTGTCCAAAGCTTGGTGCGTCCACTATGCGTGACAGTACGGCCCTGCGCTTGCCACACCGTGACGGTACGGCCCTGCACTTGCCACACGTGACAGTACGTCCCCTGCGCTTGCCACACGTGACGGTACGGCCTCTGCGCCTTGCCACAGTCGCACCCCCTTGGGAAGAGGGTTCTGCTCAAGCCTGTCCATGCGCATGACATCCCTTCGCCGCACATGGAACCCGAAGAAGCGCGCTCCCGAGAAGCGCGCTTCGAGTTCCGACGCGTCCGCCTGACGTCTCCCGGACGTTATGGGATGGCCGCGTACAACGTATTAATCTCGTCGATATATTTGTCGCCGCCGCTGCTGCGCCAAAGCGCGATCGCGTCGTCCAGCCCCTTGTCGTCGATTTGGCCGACAATATATTGAATTCGGGCGTCGGCGATAATATTGTCGAGCTGCTGCCCCATCTGCGCATAGACTTCGGAAATAAGCGGCTCTGCGGGATTGCTGACGACAATCTCTTCGTTCGCCAGCTGTACTTCCGCAATCTTTGCGTTAATTTCCGTCATCTCCAGCGTCGGAGTCGCAGGCCCGATAAAGGTCAGCATTTGGTTCAGGCTTTCCATCTCCTTCACCAGCGCTTTGTCCTCCGGCGTCGTCAGCGGCTTGATATATCCGTCCACCATCTCGTAGTGGCGCCCTTCGATGCCGTAGCCAAGCAGCATTTGCATCTCGACGTCGCCAAGCTGGTCCAGGAACGTCAGCACCCGCTTCAAGTCGTCTTCCGTCTTGACGGCCGACTTGGATACCGCGAGGACGTTGGCGTAGCCGGAAGTCGGCATATCGCGGTGACCTTTGGGACCGACCGGCGCCTGGAACACGTCCACGTAAGGCGTATCCCTCGCCTCCTTCTCCTGCATCTTGTTGTCGATGCGGCGAGCCGCGTCCGCCACGTCGACCATCACGCCCGCCTGTCCGTTGACGATCGGATCGAGCCATACCGCAGGATCCATGACCGCGAAATCTTCGTTGACCAGTCCTTCGTCATACAGCTTTTTGAAAAATTTGAGCGCTTCCTTGTATTCGGGCGTCATATGGGCAGGAATCAGCTTGCCGCTTCCGTCCTCTCCCCATTTGTTCGGCACGCCGAACCAAATTTGCATAATGTCCCACGGACCGGCGTATTTGGACACGACCATGCCGTATGTATCGTCCTTGTTGTTGCGGTCGGGATCGTTTTCCTTGAACGCCTTCAGCAGCGCATAAAATTCGTCGATCGTCTTCGGCTCGCTCATGCCTACGTTCGCCATCCACTCGCGGTTGATCGTCACGCCCATCCGGCCGAGCGTCCGGCCCCGGTAAATGCCGAACGTCTTGCCGTCGACGGAGGAGTTGTTCAGAATGATCGGGTTGGCCTGGCTCAAGTTCGGATAATCTTTCAAATATGGGCCGAGCTCCCAGAACGCGCCGGTCCGGGCCGCGTTAATATAGCTGGCCGAGTTGCGGTCGACGACCATAATATGCGGCAGCCGCCCCGACGCCAGCGTAATGTTCATCTTGTCCCCGTAAGAGCTGTTCGGCACGAACTGCATATGGATTTCCGTATTCGTATATTGCTCCAATGCCTGAATGACCGGACTGCTGCGATCCGGAAGCTCCGTGTTGAAGGCAGGGACCATAATGTCCAGCTTCAGAGGAGGCAGCGTCTCCGCGTTTCCGTCATCGGCTCCCCCGCTGTCCGCCGTACTTTGCGGCTTTGAAGCTGCCGGCTTGTCGCCGTTCGCATTTCCCCCGGAGCATGCCGCAAGCAGCACCGACATCATCATCACCGCCGCGAGCAGCAGCTTGCCGGATAGTTTCCACACTCGGTCCTTCGTCATTTCATCATTCCTCCCTATAATTGGTCAGGCATCCGACGGACGACCGCCGTTACCCTTTGATGGAGCCCAGCAGAACGCCTTTGGCAAAGTGCTTTTGAAGAAACGGATATACGCACAAGATCGGCACGGTGCCGACGACGATCACGGCCATCTTGACCGCTTGGTCCGGCGGCGTTACAAAATTCGGATCCATGTTGCTCAGATCGCCGACCGCCAGCTGGGACAGCATCACGATTTCCCGCAGCATTACCTGAAGCGGCCATTTCTTATGATCGTTCAAATAAAGCAAGGCGGAAAAGAAATTGTTCCAGTGCCCGACAGCGTAAAAAAGGCCGAACGTCGCAATTACCGGCTTCGACAACGGGAGCACGATGCGCCACAGCACGCCCAGCTCCGTGCAGCCGTCGATGCGGGCGGATTCCTCCAGCCCCGGAGGCAGCTGTTGAAAGAAATTGCGAATAATGATCAGATTGAAAGCGCTGATGGCGCCCGGCAATATGACGGCGGCGTAGCTGTCGATCAGCCCCAGCTCCTTGACGACCAGATAACCCGGAATCATGCCTCCGCTGAACAGCATCGAAAAAATGATCATATTCATAAACAAACGCCGGCCCATCAAATCTTTGCGCGAAAGAGAGTAGGCCATCGTCAGCGTAAAAGCGAGGTTCGTCAGCGTGCCGGCGACCGTTATAAAGACGGAAACGCCAATGCTGCGAAAGATCGTATCCGACGAGAAAATATACTGATAGGCGGCAATGGACCAATCCCGCGGAATAAGGAAAAAATCCCGTTCCGTCAGCTCCGCTTCCGTGGCAAAGGAGCCGGCGATCATATAAACGAACGGCAGCGCGGCGACCAGCGCAAACGCCGCCAGCGCGATATAATTGAAGCCGTCGAAGAGCCGTTCGCCGACGGTGCGGTGTTTGCTTACCATTCGTTTCGCACCCTCCTTACGTTTCGTTAGTACAGCCCTTCCTGGCCGAACCGCTTCGCCAGCCAGTTGCTGCCGTAAATAAGCACGATGCCGACGACCGACTTGAACAAGCCGATGGCCGTCGAATAACTGAACGCCCCTTGCGTAATGCCGACGAAATACACGTAGGTATCGAATACATCCGCCACGGAACGGTTAAGCGAGTTGGTCATCAAAAAGATTTGCTCGAAACCGTTGTCGAGAAAATTGCCGAGCCGCAAAATGAGCAAAATGACGATCACATGGCTGATCGCCGGAAGCGTCACATGCCACAGCCTCTGCAGCCTGCTGGCGCCGTCCACGATCGCAGCCTCGTACTGCTCGACGTCGACCGAAGCCAGCGCCGCCAAAAAGATGATCGTGCCCCAGCCCGTCTCCTTCCACATGATCTGCAAAATGATCATCGGCCTGAACCAGTCCGGGTCCGACAAGAAGTTGATTTTTGCGCCGGTCAGCTGCGCAATCAGCTCGTACAGGACGCCGCCTTGGGGCGTCAGAAACACGTAGGTCATGCTGGCCACAATGACCATCGAGATGAAATGCGGCACATAAACCATCGTTTGCACCAGCCGCTTGAAGATGGCGATTCTCAGCTCGTTCAGCAGCAGCGCGACAATAATGGGGGCCGGGAAAAAGAAGACGAGATCGTAAACCGCCAGCAGAAACGTGTTGCGCAGCAGCCTCGTGAAATCGGGATTGGAAAAAAACACCCGGAAATGCTCGAACCCTACCCATTCGCTGTTCCAGAACCCGACAAACGGCTGGAAGTTCTGAAAGGCGATGGCGACACCCCACATCGGCAAATACTTAAAGACGATGAAATAGAGCAAGCCTGGCAGCAACAAGATGTACAGCCATTTGTCCCGCCTAAGTCGGACTGCCCAAGCCGGCTTCATCAATAACGCATTCCTCCTTCACTTCGATTGGTTCGATTGGACGTGCCGTTTCCGGCTTCATAAGCGGCCTGGTCTCCGGAAGACGGTTGACGCACAACAGCCGGGAAGCGGCTCCGTGGTTTGAAGTATCCATGAAAACGCTTACCGAATCAATTCTACATTTTTGCATCAAAAAAGCCTTGAAAATCAAGGCTTCTCGAACCGCCATTCCACCTTTTTGCGCAGGTGCACTTTTTTGTCACCCGCCCGAATCGCGGTATTCGCTAGGCGTAATGCCGACCAGCTTTTTGAATATCCGGTTAAAATAACGCTGCTGGTAGCCGACCGCCTCCGCGACGTCGTTAATTTTCATATCCGTCCCTCGGAGCAGCTCCTTCGCCTTTGCGATGCGCAGCCCGGTCAAATAATCGATAAAGTTGATGCCAGTCACCGACTTGAACAGCCGGCTCAATGCATAAGTGCTCATGCCGGCCAGGTCGGCGCAGCTTTCCAGCGAAATATCCTCCTTATACCGGGACTTGATATATTGAATCGTAGCGTCGATCACCTGCTTCTGCTGAACGCCGGCTCTGGCCTCCCGTTCGTACAAATACGGGAAAATGACCTTTTCCTTCATCCAGCGAATCATCATGCCGGGCTCCTTCATTTTCGAAAGCCGTTCAAACCGGTTTTCGCCGCCGTACAGCCGCGCCGGGTTAATGCCGGACTCCAGCATCATATGCTGAATGCTTCCGAGCAATTGAAGCATGTTTTGCTGAATTTGCAATTCGGTGCCGCCTTTGTCCACCGCCTCCTCGACAAACCGCTCCAGCAGCTTTTCCGCAATCGGACCTTCGCCGCTTCTTAAAGCGCCCAGCAAATCCATCTCCAGCTCGAACGGATAAGCGGCCGCGGCGTCATCGATGTCTTCGGCGAATTCGGACAGCTCGATCACCTGATTCCGGTTGACGAACTGCCGGAAGCCGGCGGCGCGCTCCAGCTCCAGCATAACGGCCCGCATTCGCTTGACGTCCGCCTCCGCACGGCTGACGGCGACCGTAACCTGCATGCGCAGCAGCCGGTTGACCGCCGCCGTGACGTCGTCGGACATGTCGCGGAGCTCGCTGGCGATGTCCAGATGATCGGGTGCGATGATAAACAAACCGACCGAGAGGTTATGAAAGTTCATGGCGTGAAATTGCTCAAAACGGCTGGAGGCCAGCTCTTCGGCAATATTATAGGCGGCGAACGTCACCAGACTTTCGTCGTCGGACGTCATCGGAATGTCCATCCGGTCCATCCCCGTCAACCGGATTTGCATCAGAACAAATAAATGATGGTCCACCTGCCAGCCTAACCGGCGCATCCTTTCCCGCAAATCGTGCTCGGAATACGACAGCAGATGTCCTTGAAGCAGCTGCAGCAAAAACCCTTCCCGCAGCAGCGGCTGCTGGCTCCGGAGCTTCTTCTGCAGCTCCAAGCTTTCGACGGCCGTTTCCCTCCACGCCATTTCGATAACTTGAAATTCGTCCTGGCCCTGCTGCGGCGAAAGCTCGGGATGAAGCGCGCGCAGCAGCCGGGCTACCGGCGAATACATGCGCAGCGATACGAGCCAGGAGAGCGCCAGCGCGAGCAGCAGGCTGGCGGCGCTGATGGCCACAATAATTTGGGACAGCGCCACGATGGGCGAAGTAATGCTCGACATCGGCGATGCGGAGACGTACGTCCATTCGCTGTCGATGCGATGGAGCGAACCGTAGGAGACCGAATACGACGTCCCTTCGTGCGCCATCACAAACGTTCCCCGCTTGTCGCGCCCCGGCGTGATGCGTTCCTTCAACGCTTGCTCCAATCCGGCTTCGGCCGGATTGTCCGAGATCAGCGTCTGTCCGCGCGCGTTCAACAGAAACGTGACGCCCTCGTTATACGGCGTCATCGTCCGGAGCAGATTGATCAGCTTGTCGCGCTTGATCGACACGGTCAGCACGCCGAACGGGGCGCTGCTCTCCCCCGGCACCTTGTGCACGAGAACGAGCGGATACTCCGGCGAGCTTACGGCATGCTCCGCAGCTTCCGCGCCGCCGCCGGCCGCCTCCTCCGCATGCTCCAGCCAATAAACCCTCCTCGGGTCGTCCAGCAGCGAACGGTAGCCTTCCGTCGTGTCCGGGTCGTAGATCCGATAATGCTCGGTCTTGAATACGACCGGAACTTCGCGGTCGACATACAGCTCGACTTCATGAATGAGCGGATGGGAGCCTTGCATGACGACAAGCGATTTGCTGATGTCCCGGGTTTCCTGAAATTGATAAATAAAATCCAGATGCTGCAGGCTGTAGCCGAAGCGCGGACTGAAGGCCCAATGCGACAAATCCAGCTCCAAATAACTGAGCTGGTCGTCCACGTTTTGAATCCGCTCTTCAATCTGGCTTTGATGCAGCGCGCTCAGCTCCTCCTCCAGCTGATTGACGCTGAAAAAATAAATGCAAAGTCCGGTAATCAGCCCCGGAATGCTGGCCGTCAGCAGCAGCCATACGAGACTTTTTCGGTAAAACACGCCCTTTGTGCGATTCCCGGCACCGGCACCGGCGCCGGCTCCGAACCGGCTTCGATTCGGCCGCAGACTGGTTCCGCTTGTCATCGCCCGCACCGCCTTTCTATGTATACGCTTTCACAAATGATTGCCCTAAGCCGCTAATTTTCCTATACTCCATTATCTCATATCGCTGGGCGCCATCATACCGATTTTTCCGGTCAAATCGGCTACATATTAGAGAAGCCGCCGTTAGTTGGACGGCGACTTCTCCCTTTCCTCGATCGATTCCGATACTTCGCGCATGATCGTCGTTCCGCCCCCGTCCAGCCATTCCTCGACGAAAGCGTCGAACGCGTCCACCGGCAGCTCGCCGGTTATAATTTTGAGATACGTTTCCTGCTCCAGCCGCTGCAGCCGTTCTCCGAACTCCCGGATGGCGGGCGTGCTTCCATAGAACAAGCTTTCCTTGCGGACCATCTCGGTTTTGCTGACGGCTCCCCCGAGCATGTAGGCCTGCGTGGTGCTCCATGCCTCCATATCTTTGCGGGGATTTTCCGTCTCGCGCAGCAAATTGTTGTAGAGCATCCGCGTATCCGGATCCAGCTTGTCGGGCGTAATCTCGCCGTTAACCGTCTGTTTGAGCAAATCGTGCCGCATGACGACGGCATCGGGATAATCCAGCAGCAAATTAAACGGATAATAGTTGCGGAGCTGGATGCCGATCTGCTGCGCCTTCGCCCGTATTTCGGCCGTATGGTCGTCATCCGGCGCCGCGTTGCGTTCAAGGCGCGTCATCAGGTTCAGCACCTTCAAGGCCGCTTCGGGATGCGGATAGTCCTTGCGGACGACGATATAATGATCCGTCACGGGAGCCGTGCGGGTTACGAATTTCCCGTCCTCGTCCAGCGGAACGGCGTATACCCGCCACTCCGCTTTCGTATCTTTGGACACCGAGTCGTTCAGCGGAAAATAAGGCGCCCACCACGGACCGAAAAACAATCCGGCCTTATTGTCCGACACTTCGTAGCTGACGTCTTTGCGCAGCATAAACTCCTTATCGATGACGCCGCTGCGGTACCATTCCGCCAGCAGCGCCAGCGCCCGCTTGGCCTCCGGCTGGATGGAGCCGTAGACGACATGTCCTTCTTCGCTTCGAATCCAGCTTTTTGGAAACGCCTTGTAAGCGGCAAATACCGAATCGAGACCGTACAATCCGGTCTGCTTCTGGCTGAATACAAGCGATTTGTCCACCGGAATGCCCATCGTGTCGGGTTGGCCGTTGCCGTCCGGATCGTTCTCCATAAACGCCTTGACCGTCAAGGCAATGTCGTTCAGCGTCCTCGGCACGGGCAGCGAAAGCTTGTCCAGCCAATCCTGCCGAATCCAAAGGTAGGTCGGCGCATCCGCCTCGATCGCCACGTTGGGAAGTCCATACAGCTTGCCGTCGATCGTCGCTTCCTTCAGCGCTTTTCCGTCGGTCGCATCGTAGATGGACCGGACGAGCGAGGAGGCGTAACGAGGGTAGATGTCGGTCAAGTCCGCCAGCGCATCCCGTTCGGCCAGCGTCCGGAATTGCTCGCGGTTGACGATGAACGCGTCGGGCAAATCGTTGCTTCGAATCGCCAGGTCGAGCATATTGTTGTACTGCTCTTCCCCGCCGGCTTCCCAATCGTATTTGATAATGACGCCCGTCTTGTCCTTCACGTAACGGAGCATAAAATTGTTGTCTCCCATATCGCCTTCCGGCAGCTCGATATCGGTATACGAGTAGGCTACTCGCATCATGACCGGCTGATCGTACGGCAGTTCCCCCGGCTCCGCCTGCTCCGTCTCGCCTCCGCCGGACCGGCAGCCTGCAAGCAAAGCGCAGGCCAGCGCGCAGCACAAGCCCAGCCTCAGCCGCCGCATTCTCCCGTTGTTCCCGTACCCGTTCACGTTCCGCCCCCCTCCTGCAATTGCTGCAGCGATCGGTATTCGGTCGGATACAGGCCGACCCGTTCGCGGAATGTCCGGCTGAAATGCTTGTGATCGTCGAAGCCGACGATTCCGGCAATTTCATGGACGGACAGTTCCGATTCCAACAACAGAGACTTGGCATGATGGATGCGCATGCTGCGCAGCATATCGCCGAATGAAACGCCGGCAAACCGCTTGAAGCATTGGCTGAAATAACTTCGGCTCATGCCGACCTGCTTGGCGACGTCGGCCTGATTCAAATTGCGGCAAGCTTGTTCCTTCATATACGCCAACGCCTGCAGCAAGCAAACCGCGACGTCGCGGGATAGCGACAAATCCGCCGCCCGGCGCTGTACGGCAAGCGCCATGTCGGACAGCATCGTCCGCACCTCTCTCCAGCTTCGCAAAGGGCGGTTTGCCAGCAAGCTTTCGCGTTCGTCCGCCTCCCAGTCCAAATACGTCCGCCAATCACGCGCCAGCTCTTCCGCCATGCGCGTCAGCCGGACCGGCGCCATGCGGCCGTTTTCCAGCTTATCGACAAGCAGCTTCCATTCCTTTCCGTACAGCAGCCATTTCATTTTGTTCCATTCCTGCACGGCATCGGCGCCGGAATCGCCGCCTTCCCGTCCTCCGTTTCGCAGCTCGGCGAGCTCCTCCAGCTTCACTTCCTCAGGGCCGTTGTCGTCAGCGGCGTAGAAAAGATAATGCTCCAGCGTTTCCGCCAGCAATTGTTCCGCATCCTTCTTGGAATAGCGGCCGGACGGCGCGATATAGACCGTCTGCCAGCCGGACGGCACCCGTTCCCGCAGCGCAGAGGCCCAGTCCGGCAGTCCCGGCTCGCCGCACCAGGAAATGCGGATATCCGGCTGCAGCGGAACGAAGCCCCAGCTTTCCGGCAAATATCCGCCGGACTCGCGGCCGCCCGCTCCGCGGCCAAAGCAGGCGACCGCTCCCCGAAAGCCGGCTTCCTCCGCCGCCTGCCGGGCCGCCTCCCTGGCAAGGCGCGTTCGGATTCGCTCCATCGTTTCTTCGACGTTGGCTTTGTTCAGCAGCGTCTTGACGATATAATCGATCGCCCCGATGCGGAGGGCTTCCTGGATGTAATCGAACTCGTGATGGCAGGTCAGAATGACAAATTTGACGGCCGGAAACCGGCGCTGAGCTCTTCGCATCAGTTCAAAGCCGGAGATGCCCGGCATCGTAATGTCGACAAACATAAGATCGATGTTTTGCTCCTCCAGCATGGATAACGCCGTATAGCCGTCCTTGGCTTCGCCGACGATCCGGATCCCGAACGCATTCCAGTCCGTCATCGCAATAAACCCTTGCCGGGCCAGTTTTTCGTCATCCACCACCAACGCGTTGATCATTGCGCTCCCTCCTCGATCCTGCAAGGTATGACTACCGACAACCGGGTGCCCTTGCCCGGCTCGCTCGTCACCGTGAGCAGCTCCCCGTTGCCGTAAAACCGCTCAAGCAGACGCTTGACGTAACGAAGGCCGATTCCCATGCCGATCAGCGAATCTTCGGCGCCCGTGCCCAGCAGCTGCTCCCGCTTGGCGGCATCCATGCCCGGCCCGTTGTCCTCCACGGCCAGCTCCAGCCGGTCCCGGCCGTACCTCGCCGCCGTTATGCGAATGAGGCCGTGCTCCTCGTTCTTGCCATGGTAAATCGCGTTCTCCACCAGCGGCTGCAGCAAAAAGCGGGGCAGCGGCAAATGGAGCAGTTCGGGATCCGCTTCGATGACGAAATCAAGCTCGCCCTCGTAACGGATGCTTTGAAGCTCGATATAATTGCGAAGGGCGCCGATCTCGTCCCGCAGCGTGACGATCAGGCTGTGCTTGCCCATGTTGTAATGGAGCACCTGCACCAGCAGCGTGACGATGCGGTCGATATCGTCCTGCCCGTTCGCGCGGGCGAGCCATTGCACGGAATTAAGCGTATTGTGGAGAAAATGCGGATTGATCTGACTTAGCAGCTTTTCCGTTTCGAGCCGGCTCTTGTTGCGCTCGTTGCGCGCCATTTCCTCGATCAGCTCGTTAACGGTCGTCTTCATCGTCTGGAAATTGGCGAGCAGCTGGTCGAACTCCTCGATCTGCATATAACCGACCGGCGCCTCGCGGTCGCCCGTCATCCGCACGATTTCCCGATTCACCTTCCGCAGCGATCCGTACACTTTCCGCCAAATCATCGTAGACAGCACGATGGCAAGGCCGATGGAAACGAAAAAGAGCAAGCCCATCCTTTGCATCCACAAATTAATTTCGTGATTGAACACATCCTTGCTGACGGCCGTTACCAGCTTCCAGCCCTGCACGCTTTCGTAGCCGAACAAATAGTGGCCGTCGTAATCCCGTTCGCCTTGCTGCGTCATGTCCCATCTCAGCAGCTCGGGTTCAAACGGCGGCAAGCCTTCATCCGCAAACAGCACCTCGTTCCTTTCGTTGATCAAATAATGGTATACCGGCATGCCGTACCAGTTGCTGCTCATAATTTTGCGAAAAATATTGTAGTTCGACTCCAAATAAATGTAGATCGAGTTGTCGTCATCCGTCCGGACTTCCCGCAGGGACGAAAAGACCGTGTTCTCGCTGTGCTTGTACTGCGTCCGATGGGGGCCGAAATAAGAGGTGCCGTTATGCTTGACGAAGGCGGGCAAATCGTCGACCCGAAAGACGGGATCGACCGCCAGGTTCGCAAACAGCACGGGGTCGTTGGCATTGCCGTTGTAATATACCATCAAGCCGAGATTCGGGTTCGTAAAGTTGACGACGTTCAAGTTGTCCTCGATATCCTGCATCACCTCGACCCGCTCGGTCAGCTTTTCCGTCTTCAAAAATTCGTTGATTTTGGCGGCGGTTTGCCCGTCCAGGGCGAACTGCTTCGACACGTAGTCCAGGTTGCTGAGCAAATTTTCGATGCCGGTCGCCTCCTGCTTGAGGCTCGCCTCGATGCCGGCCCTGATTTTGTGCTTCAGAATCGCATGTATGGACGAATACGTATATCCGGCAAATAGTAGCGGAGGAAATAAACAGGCGATCAGCAAGTAGATGACGAGCGTCCGCCTGAGCGTGCCCCTTTGAAATGGATGCGTCAGAGTGCGCCATAGTCGCTTCGTGTTCACGGGGATCTCCTCTCGGCCGTAATCGCTTACACATTTTATTGTACTCTGTTATGCTGCGGCTGGAAATAATGAAAAGGAAAAAAGTATGAAAGACTCGCAAAGTTTGAGAGTCTTCCATACCTTCCTTCATCCGTTACTTACGATACTCGATAGCTTTTCTGTTTTGCTCGATATTGAAAGCAAGAACTTCATCATAGCCAAGTCCTTTGGCTTTGTCGATCATTTCCGCCTTCAGCTTTTCGAACTCGGCGTCGTTTTTCGCATAAACCAGCTGCCACGAATATTGCTTGATCACCGATGCTACCTGGCCTTGCTTTTGCTGCAGGTCATCCGGCATTTGAACATACGGCTGACCCGTATAGATCGGTTTCTGCACCGCGATTTTCCCGTTTTTCTCCAGCCATTCCTTGGCCGTGTTCGCGCCCATCGCTTTACGCCAGTTTTCTTCCATTTTGTTCGGCGCTTTGGCAAGCGTAGAAGACCAGAGCAAGTAGTCGTACGGATCGCCCGTCTCCGGGTTGATGGCGCTCATTTTGAAGGAAGTCATGTTCATCTGGTTCCGGCCTGTGTCCCATTCGCCGCCGCCGAACTCTGCCGGAATCGGCGTCGCGTTCGATGGCATCGCTTCTTCGCCGAGTGCCGTCAGCACCGGCTTGCCGTCTGCGTTCAGCTCCCACACCATGCCTTCCGGACCGTAGTTCGATACCATCGTGCCTTCCGGCGAGTACATCCAGTCGATCAATTCCATCACGCGCTCGGGATGTTTCGTTTTGGAGCCGATCGCCCATACGTTTTCGCCGCCGTAAGGGTTGAAGCCGTTAGAGAAGGAGCGCTCCTCTTCGAACGGAACAAGATGGAAGCCTTTCCCTTCGGCCAGGCGCTCAGGCGTATTGTACGCGTCGTCCAGCCAGGAGAACCAGGCGAACAGCAGTTGACCGTCTCTCATTTTGTTGACGACGTCGTCGAATTTTTGTGTCAGGGAATCGGGGTCGACCAATCCCATTTGATTGGCGTCGTAATACAGCTTCAACGCTCTCATGTAGTAGCTGTCTTCGTCCAGCAGCCCTTGAATATCATCCGTATCGGCCGACACGAGCGAGAAGCCGCCGGGGTTGAAGCCGTCGCTTTCTTCATATCCGTGAAGGCCGGCCCAAGCTTTCGCATTCATCATCAGGTTGCCGTCCCAATCCGCCCACATCGAGAAGGCGTAGGTCGGCTTGCCGGAATCGCTTTTCGGCTGCAATTCCTGCATTTGCTTCAGCACCGGCAAATAATCTTCCATCGTTGTAATTTTCGGCCTGCCGAGCTGTTCGTACAAATCCCAGCGCAAGTTCGGATGGTAGTTCAGATCGGTGCCTTCGGACGGTCCGTCCTCGTCGGGACCGACTTCGCTTCCGACGCTGTAGATCGCCGTTCCGCCGCCGAACGAGTTTTTGTTCTTCTCAAGCGCCAGCGGGGCGTATTGTTTCAAGTTTTTGCCGTAATTGTCCAGCAAGCCGTCTTTCGTCCAATCGAGCAGCATGCCGGCTTCGATGGCATCGAGATACTTCGAGTCGGTAGCGCCAAAGATGATGAGGTCGCCCAAATTGCCGCCGGCCATCATCGCCTGGAATTTCGCGTCGCCGCCTTCAAGGTTGGAAGAAATAATATTCAGCTTGACGTTGAATTTGTCTTTGACCACTTTCGCGAACCAGCCCGGCTGTTCGCCGGAGAAGTTGGACCGGAGCGAGAATACGTCCAGCGTAATTTCTTCGCGCTGCGGTTCCTCGGTCCCTGTTCCCGAACCCGTCGAACTCGTTTCGTTCGGCTGCTTCGTCGCGTCGCCGCCCGTCTTGTTGTTGCCGGAGCTGCATGCCGCTACCGCCATCGCAACCATAATGAGAGAAAGCATCAGTACAAACGATTTTTTTAAATTTGCCACTTGCCATTGCCTCCCTTTGAATAAACTGTTGTTCTCTGTCTTTCCATGCAGCTTCACGCTGCGAGCTTCCCCTTGATGTCATGCCATTCGCAAGCTGTGCCGCATCACCCCTTTCAAAGATCCGAATCGGCCTTGTACTGCGGATCGGCTGAAGGCTGCAATCAGCCTTTCACGGCTCCGATCAGTATGCCCTTGACAAAGAAGCGTTGAAAAAACGGATACACAATGAGAATCGGGGTGACGACGATCATCGCCACGGTCGTCCGAATCGAAGTCGACGTTTGCACCTTGGACAGGTCGATATTTTGCATGCCTTGGCCCGAACGGACAATGGCCGCCAGCGAATTCGACTCGTTCAAATATTTGTACAGCACGAATTGCAGCGTATAAAGCTTGTCGTTAGTCATCAGAAAGACGGTGTCAATAAAGGAGTTCCATTGCCCGACAGCCGAAAAGATGGCAATCGTCGCCGCAATCGGCGTAATGAGCGGAAACACAATCCGCGTAAACAGCGTCATAATGCCCGCTCCGTCGATTTCGGCCGATTCCTCCAACGCTTCCGGCAGCGACTCGACAAACGTCTTCACCAGAATGACATAGAACGGCGACACGATGGCCGGCAAAATGTAGGCCAAAAAGTTGTTGGTCAGATTCAAATTCATCATGATGATGTACCACGGAATGATGCCGGCATTAAAATAGGCGGTGACGACGACGAACCGGTACCAGAATGTGCGGCCAGCCATCTTCCGTTTCGAGAACAGGTAGCCGAGAAAGGCCGAACCGAGCACGGTAAGCACGGTGCCGATGACCGTTCTGCCGACGGAGACAAGCGTAGCGTTCGCCAGCTTGTCGATCTTCAGCACCTGGATATAGTTGCTCAGGTGAATGCCTTTCGGATACCAGGTCACCTGGCCGGAGGCGCTCAAGCTGTTGTCGCTGATCGTCTGTATGAACAAATAATAGAACGGAAAGACGCATAGCAGCGTGAACACGGTAAAGCCTGTATAGTTGAAAATATTAAAAACGATATCGCCAACGGATCGTTTTTGCGTCATGTACGGCGTTCTCCTTTCCTTAGATGATCGATTCCCCGCGCACCCACTTCGACAGCCGGTTGGCCATGAACAAAAGGATGACGCTGACGATCGATTTCAGCATGCTGATGGCGGTGGCAAACGAGAAATTGCTGCCGGTAAGGCCAACGTTGTAAACGTACAGATCCAACACCTCGATCGAAGCCTTGTTCATCGCGTTCTGGAAGACGAAATATTGCTCCAGTCCGTTATTAATGAAATTGGCGATCGAGAGCAGCAGCAGCACGAAAAACGTCGACATAACGCCAGGAACCGTAATATGCCACATGAGCCGGAAACGTCCGGCGCCGTCTACCTTGGCCGCGTCGTACAGCTCCTGATCGATGGACGTGATCGCGGCGATATAAAGAATCGCCCCCCAGCCAAGTCCTTTCCACACCGACCACAGCGTCATCTTCAGCCATATATGGTCGCCTGATGCCAAGTAGTTGACGTTGTTCTCCTGCAAACCCAGTCCGACCATAATCTTGTTGACAAGACCGTTGTCGACCGAGAACAGCATGAAAGCAATCGCGTACACGAGCACCCAGCTGATAAAGTTCGGCAGCGTCGTTAACGTTTGGACGAGCCGCTTGAACCAGTTCACTCGGATTTCAACCAGCAAAATGGCGAAGATGACCGGAAAAACCGACGTCAACAGCCCGAGCAAGCTGATGGCGAACGTGTTGCGCATCACGCGCGTAACTTCCGCCACCTGGTACTTGTTGGACACAATCGATTGAAACCACTGTAAGCCGACAAATTCGGAATCGCTGAGCGAAAATCCCAATCGGTAGTTAAAAAATGAATACGTCCAGCCGTACAGCGGAAAATAGCTGAACACCAGCACAAGCAGCAGAAACGGCGACGCGTACAGCAACAGCTTGTACCGATGGCTGATGAAGCCCTTTCTAGGCGTAAGCTGGCGCGCCTTGGGCTGTGTTGCGGGATGCATGGGTCCCCCTCCTTCAAAGTCTGTATCGTAAGCGCTTTATCTGTCTCTCATTCTATCGTTCCGGGTCTGCGGGGCGGGAGTGGCGCTTGTTCGGGAAACTTATCATTCTGTTTGAAAATCCCGAACCAAAGTCCCCCTCGATTGAACAAAAATCTAACCTGCTCTATCATTCAGCATATAAAAAAATAAAAAAGACCGTCCCGAAGGCCTGATTCTTCAGACCTTCGGGACGGCCCCTTGGGCGGGGAACCGTCGGGCACATATGGCTCCGGCAAGCTATGCCCGCTCGACCTGGAGCAGCGTAATTTCCTTGACGCCGTACGTATTTTTCAGCTGTTCCTCCTTCAGAACGCCCAGCTTGACCAGGCTCGCAATCCGGGAAGCGTCGGGCTTGGCGAGCAGCCGCCACACTTCGGGATCCGGCAATGCCTCGTACAGCCTCTCCTCGTCGTATTCCTTGCGAAGCTGGCGCACCAGCCGAACCTTGCAATCGCCCGTCAGCATTTCGCTGACGCCCCGCTCCTCGCAATGGGCCAATATTTGCCCGCGAAGCTCCGACAGCTCCTGCTCGATATCCTTTTGCCTGTTCTTCAGTTCATAATACCGGCTCACTTCCAGATGCATCGTCCTCACTCTCCCCTTCTCTCTACTGTATGCCGGACAAGGGGAAAATAAGCCTGCATCGTCACTTCGATACGTTGCCCGAAACTTTGTCGTTGTCCTTCAATTTAAGCGTCGCTTTGTTCAGCGTATTGTCTTCCACGATGTACGGCGGCGCTCCGATGCCCGCGTAAACGGTCGAGATGCCGACCGCCGCCAGGTTGGACGTGATCGTATTGCCGCGAATGACCGCGCTGCCGATGTCGTACGGCTCCTCCCGCTTCCAGTAATCGTTCAGCTTGATCAGCTCCGTCTCTTCGCTGGTCAGCGCAAGCGCGCGAATCGTATTGTTTTCCAGCAGCACGCTGCCGGCCGCCTCCACGCTGACGGCGCTCGAGTTGCCCTTCGCTTCGAAGACCGAGTCGCGAACGATCAAGTCAAGCTTCCCGTTGGCGGCGACCATATTATGCGAGGCCGTTTCGCTCGACGTGAACTTGCAACGGTTGAACAGGTACGTGCCGGCGTTCGTCAGGCCGATAAAGCCATGCGATCCGCCCTTCGCGCCTTCAAATTCGCAATCGTTGTACGTGGCCGGCGGCAAGGCGATCCCGTAGTCGGCATGGAAGCCGGTCACCTTCAGCCGGTTGATGACGCTGCCGGGCTCGATGCTTCCCGTGACGGTCCGCAGCGAGGACGGTCCTTCAATCGTGATGTCGTTCAGCCTGATCCGTTTGCCGTACAGCGCGAGCCCCGCCGCCTTCTCCGTCCCCGTGCTCCGAATGGTAACCCGGGAAGCCGTCACCCCGTACGGCTGCTTGGCGGATATATGAAGCACCGAATCGGTCATGTCCATACCTTCGATCCGGATGCGCGGCCCTTCGAAAAAGGTTGAGCCGTCCGTCATCCGATTGTCGACAAACGTCGCATCGTGATGCGCGCTGATGCGCGTTCCGTCAAAATGGTTGTTCCGAACGAGGGCACCCGTAAACGGAACCGAAACGGCGAGGCCGATCGCCCCCTTCGAAGCGAGATGGTTATGCTCCACGACCGCATCCTCGCCGTCGTACAGGACGATATCGTACGACGCGTTGTCGTAAAAGCGGTTGCCGCGGATTATGATGCCGCTGTTCCGGTTCCCATTTTCTCCGAATCCTCCTTCGACGTCGATGCCGGCTTGCGGGGCCGTTCCTTCGATATGGTGAAGCGAGTTGCCTTCGATCAGGACGCCGTCCGCGCCGCCGACCGTAATCCCTTGCCTTCGGTTATAGGCAAACTCCGATTGTTTGACGACGATATTGGTGGTGACGGTCCGGTTCCAAAACTCAATGTACGCTCCTTCGGCGTTGTCCTTATGAAAAACGAGATGAAACGACGCCGCATCGTCCGGAATGCCGATGAGCTCTCTAACCTGAACCCCTTCCAGCTTGCGGACGAACTTGCCGCGTTTGTCGTAAAAGAACAGATCGAACTGTCCCGGCAAATGGACCGGGTTGGTCAGCTCGAACTCCCTTTGCTCCCGGAAGATCGGATGGTCGAGCTTTAAAGGCTCCGCCGTGCGAATGCGTCCTTTGTCCGCGATTATTTTACCGTTGCCGTCGATGCCGCCGGATACGAAGCTGTTCTCGTACAAATCCTTGACCAGCGTGCCGTGGGCGCCGATCATCAGCCCGTCTCCCGTAAAATGCGTCGCCTTGACGCCGTCGATCGTTACCGAGTCCGCACCGAGCGTCAAGATGCCGTAACCCAGCTCATGCGTACCCGACGTATGCAGACTGTCCTTGCCGGAATAATCGTGCGTATCCTTGTCACCTTTGTAGACGCCTCCGCGAAGCGTCACATGATTGACGCCGTAGCCGATAACCATCAGCTGATAGCTTTCCTTCCCGTTCGTTTCCTTCTGCAGAACCGCGTCCGGCGGAAGCTGAAACAGCATGTTTCCGACCATTCGGATATGGCTGTCTTTATCGATCAGATAAGTGCCGGAAGGCAGCGTCACCGCCGTAATGCCCTGCGATGCGGCCCATTGGAGCGCGTTGTTGATCCCTTCGGTCGTCTCCTTCGCCGCCGTGCCGTCGTTGCGTATGCCCCAGCGCTTCAGATCGATGGAATGAAGCGTCTGCCCTTCCTGCGCCGTCTTTGCGCCGGTCGGCGTCCGGCGCGCTTCGCCGACGGCGAAGGTTGGCGTCAAATCCGCCGCCGCGGAAGCGCCGGTCAGGCTCCAGCCGGTCATGTCCGGCACGAAGCCGCCCCCGCGCAACGCCGAATCGGCGGCGGAAGCGCCGATCGAAGAAGGCTGAACAGCCGGCGCATGAGCGGCCGGCGCGGCGGACGAGCATTGCAGCAAGGCCAGTAACGTTACTACGAATCGTTTCACAAGCTACCTCCCGTAAATCGCAAATCATGATCGGTTCACCAGGCTGCCATTTGCTTAGTTGTTCTCACTATATCACGACTCCGGTTCTTAATAAAGAACTCTTGTCGAGACCGGCGTCAAGCTCGAGAGACGCAGCAAACCCTGCCGGGGTGCCGGCAGGGTCGGAAATCCTATGAACGTTAAGATTGCGTCTCCATCATATCGAGAAACGCGTCCGCGATGACCGGATCGAAATGGACGCCCCGCTGCCGCCGCACTTCCGCCAGCGCTTCCTCCGAAGTCCAGGCCTTCTTGTACGGCCGCTCATGCGTCAGGGCGTCGTAAAAGTCGGCCAAGGCGACGATCCGGGCTTCGAGCGGGATCGCCTCCCCTTTCAAACCGTCCGGATAACCCGAGCCGTCCCATTTCTCGTGATGCCAGCGGGCGATCGTGCCCGCCATCGCCAGCACATCGAAGCTGCTTCCCTCCAATATGCCGGCTCCGATCGTCGTATGCGTTTTCATCAGCTCGAACTCGTGCGGCTCGAACCTGCCGGGCTTCAAGAGCACTTGATCCGGAATGCCGACCTTGCCGATATCATGGAGCGGCGCGGCTTTTTGCAGCATGGCGCAATACGCTTCGCTCAAGCCCAGCCGGCGGGCGATCATGCCGGACAGCTGGCCGACCCGCTGCGTATGCTGTCCGGTCATATCGTCCCTGTACTCCGAGGTGCGTCCGAGCAAACGCAAAATTTCAAGCTTCGCGTTTTCCAGCTCCGCCGTCCGCTCCGCCACTCTCGCGCTCAGCGACTCGCTGTACTGCTGCAGCTGCGAATGCAGCAGCTTCGTCCGCAGCAGATTGCCCATGCGCAGAATGACCTCCGATCGGTCAAACGGCTTGGTTAAGAAATCGTTGGCGCCCGCCTGCAGCGCGCTGCGCTTCGTTTCGGGCGTCACGTCGGCCGTTAGAACGATCACCGGCAAATATCCTTGCTCCCCTTCGAATTCCCGGATCAGCTTCAGCAGCTCGTATCCGTCCATGCCCGGCATATGCAAATCCAGCAGCACGATGTCGGGACAATCTTCGCGCAGAATCGATTCCGTCTCGAGCGGATTCGTCGTACTTCTGAGCCGTTCGTAGCCCGCGCGCCTTAATATCCGTTCCAGCAAGCCGATATTGTATTCTTGATCGTCAACGATGAGTATATTTGCGGCAAATATCGGTTCGGTGCCGTACATGTTGTTTATTCCCCCAAGCTGGCGGATTCGGCCCGGTCGTTCAAGGCTTCCTCCATCTTTGCTAGCAATCTGTCCAAGGCGACCGGCTTCGTATCGAAATCGTCGCAGCCGGCTTCGAGAGCCGACTCCCGGTCGTCCGTCGTGGCGTGGGCGCTCAGCGCGATAACCGGAATCCCGCTCGTCCGGGGATCCGCCTTCAGCCTGCGGGTCGCCTCCCAGCCGTCCATGACGGTCAAGCTCAAATTCCAGCCGTCCATGTTCGGCATCAGGACGTCCAGAAAGATGAGCTTGGGCTTCAATTCCTTCGTCAGCCGAATCCCTTCCGGCCCGTCTCCGGCAAACGCCAGCCTCCACCGCTCCTTGGCCAAGTAGCGCCGCATCAGATGCGCGTTGGCGGGGTCGTCGTCGATCAGCAGCACGCTGATGCCGGCCTGGTCGTCCTCGACATCGGCGACGGGCGGCGCCATGTCCGGCAGTTCCTGCTTCGAATGAGGCCGCGCCGGCAGCCAGCAGTCGAAGACGCTGCCCTGTCCCGGCTCGCTCCGCACGGCGATGTCTCCCCCCATCGTTTCGCAGAAGCGCTTGCTGATCGCGAGCCCAAGTCCGGAGCCGCCGTATTTGCGCGTCGTCGAGGAGTCCGCCTGGGAGAACGGCTCGAACAAACTGTCCATCTGCTCCGCCGTCATGCCGATGCCCGTATCCTCCACCCTGAACCGGAAGCCTTCCTTGCCGGCTTCGGCATGAGGCTCAATCGTCAGCGTGACGGTGCCGGTTTTCGTAAATTTCCCCGCATTGCTGAGCAAATTGATCAAAATTTGCCGCAGCTTGGTTACGTCGGTCTGCATCTCCGCGTCCGGCGCCTCGATGCGAAGCTCGTTTCCGTTGGCGGCGACCGTCGGCTTGACAGCCGCCTCCACATCGCGAACAAGCGCTTGCAAATGAACGTTTTCGTAATAGACCTGCATCTTGCCGGCCTCGATTTTCGACAAATCCAAAATATCGTTAATGAGCGACAGCAAATGCTTGCCCGACTTTCCGATCTTCCCCAAATCCTCCGCAAAAACCGGTTCTCCCAGCTCCTCGGCTTCTTCCATCAGCATTTCGCTGTAGCCGATAATGGCGTTAAGAGGCGTTCTCAGCTCATGGCTCATATTGGCCAAAAACTGGCTTTTGACCTGATTGGCATGCACCGCCTCGTCGCGGGCTTTTTCGAGCTGCGCCGTCCGTTCCTTGACCAGTTCCTCCAGATGCTCGTTCAGCTTGCGCAGTTCTTCGTTCATTTGATAAATTTCATCGGCCTTCTGCTGAATTTCCGTATCCTTATACGATAATCGGTTCGAAATAAAGATGCCGAACAGCGACAGACCAAGCGTAAACAGCGTGCCGCCCGCGATAAAATAAGCCAGCAGCTGCTGATTCAGCATAATGCTGAAAGAAGATTTTTCGAAATCCGCCAGATGGAACGATGCCGCATGCATGCCCGTATAATGCATGCCGACGACGGCCGCTCCCATGACGAAGCCGCTTCCGATTTTTTTCCACACTTCTCCTCGCCCGCCGTCCTTACGGAAATAAAAGGCGAGCCACAGCGCCGCAACCGACGCGGCCATGGCGATCACGATCGACAGCGCAAACCAGAACGGATCGTATGTGATGTGTATTTGCATGGCGGCCATGCCGACATAATGCATGGACGATATGCCGGCCGCCAGCAGCATGCCGCCGCCCAGCAGCCGCGCAACGGTCAAGCTCCGCCTGCCGACGATATGTAGCGCCGCAAAGGAAGCGGCGATTGCGAAGATGACGGACAGCACGACGTCGAACAAGTCGTAGGCGACCGGCACGGGCAGCGAAAATGCCAGCATGCCGATAAAGTGCATCGACCAGATGCCCATGCCCATCGAGGCGGCCCCGAATATAAGCCAGGACCACCGGTATTTGCCGCTCGAGCCGCTGATTTTGCCGACCAGATCAAGCACCGTATACGATGCGACTACCGCTACCACATAGGAAATACGACCAGCAGCGAATCGTGAGTGCCGTGAATATGTCCGTGTTCCAAGATGATGTTCCCCCCGCCAGCCGTATCGGGAAAGGCAAGCCTTTCCATGTTAATAAGTTCCTCTTGACATGATTCGACAGCATTCTATTTTTTCCTGCCGTATCTAACGTTTAGCGTTATATTTTTGGGGCTATTAACCGAATCGAGATGCAACTTGCAGCGGCGGCGTCCCGTTTAAAAGACGAGGCGGTAAAACTTCGTACTGCTGCGCAAACTTCTGGACGTTCCCCGGTAAAACGGCCGGTTTCCCATGCTAACGAACGCTAGTGAGCTTAATCGACCCGTATGGCTGGTTTCTATGCTACGAACGCCAGTGAGCTAATTCGCCTCAAAACGGGCAACTTGTCGATTTAACGAACCTCAGCGTGCTTATATGCCCCGTAATGGCTAGATATTGTCCGAAAGTTGGGTTTTAAAGCCGCTGTAGTTCGTTACAATTTCTAACTCGTGATTTTAGGCACTTTAGCGATTCACAGGTTCGTTAAAGTTACGCGGCAAATTGCAACGAACCTCAGCGAGCTTATTCGCCTCAAAATGGCTGGTTTCCCATGCTAACGAACGCCAGTGAGCTTAATCGACCCGAAATGGCTAATTATCGTACGAGAACGGGATAATAGCGCCATTCAGATTCGTTACCTATTCAAACCCGTCATTTCGACGCGATTAGCGATACTCAGGTTCGTTGAGTTAAGGCGAGTCCGGTCGCAGTTGCGATCAGGTTCGTTAAAGTTGGGTGAGTTCGTTAGAGTTAGGTGAGTTCGTTGAAGTATGGTGAGATCGTTACAGCTACGCTCAGATACGTTACCTTTACATACCTGCCAATATAGCGGTGATTAGCGATACTCAGGTTCGTTGGAGTTAAGATGAGTCCCCGGTTGCCGCTGCGATCGGATTCGTTGCAGTTCAGTCAAGTTCGGTTGCCGCTGCGATCAGGTTGGCAGCAGCCAAGCTGAGGTTCGTAAAAATTAACGCATGTATTGATCCCGTTACGGCTGGAATTGCCCGATTCTTCGAGTCAAGGAGGGAAAAAAATGAAAAAAATCATATGGTTGCTGGCGGCCTTGCTGGCGGCGGGCTGCACGGCGGGCTGCGCGGCGGACGGAGAGCGGCCCGCTATGGAATATGCGGCATCGTCCATCCGCAGCGACATTCCGGTGCCGAAGGAGGCGAACGAGCGGATGCTGGCCGCTCCTTTCGATAACCCCGCATTGGTAAAGGGCGCCCGGTACGAGCTGAGAAATATCGGGGGCGAACAGGGCCTCTACCCACCGAGCGATTATTTGCAGAAACTAGAGGAGGAAGGATGGAAGGAATCGAAGGAAGAGAGACTCGGGCATATGCATCTATTCGAAAAAGACGGGACACGCATCGCGGTCACCGTCCATGAGCATTATTTCGATATTTATGAGTTGGCTCCGGCCGCCGGCCGATAGCTCCCTACGGCAGATAGCTCCCTACACCAGATAGCTCCCTACAGCATCGCGAGCAGAGGCGCGTAGATGCCGTGAAGAAGCAGATACAGACCGGCGCCGACCGCCGCGCCGATGACGGCCCCGTTCAGGCGGATGCGCTGCAAATCGGTATCGACTTTGCTTTCGACAAACCGGACGAGCCGTTCTTCGGTAAATCCTTCGAGCGTATTGCGGACGATGCGTCCGATCACGGCATGCTCCGCCTCCAATATGCGGGCCACAAATTGCTGGGCGTAGCCTTCCAGCATGTCCAGCGTTTCCCGGTCCGACTTGAAATGCTTCCACCACGCGGCCGCAAGCGCCATCGTCCACCGCTTGACGTCTTCGGCGCCGAGCACCCCTTGTCCCGCCGCGGCGCCGGGCAGCTCCTCACCGTTTACGAACAGCTGCTTGATCTTGCCAAGCATCGCTTCGATCGAAGGCTGCAGCGACAACTGCTCCAGCAGCTCGTTTTTCCAGGCTTGAAAAGCTGCCGCGGCGTCTTGGCTCGATTCGAGCTGGTCAGCCAGCTCGAAAAGCTTATCCTGCGCCAGACGGCGCAATTCGTGCTCCGGATCCTTCAATTCTTCGATAAAGGTAAGCAGATTGCGATGCAGCGTCTCGGCGGCTTCTTCCAAATTGAGCGCGTCCGACGCCTCCGCCAAATCGACGACCACGGCCTTGAACCAGCGCGCAAACGTGCCGCCTTCGTTGACGAACTTGTTTTTTTCGCCTTCAAGCAGCTTGCGGATCGCCGCCTTCGTCTCCTCGCCCTTCGCTCTTTCCGCCGCATAATCGACGAGCCGGTCCAACCACAGATGAAAATCGCTGCGTTGAAGCAGCCACTTCAAGCCTTTGCCGGCGTAGGCGGACATATCCGCTTTAAGAAGGGCTTCCCTGAAGCTCCGGTCCAGCTGCGCGGACAACCTATCGGGCTTCACCCGACCGACGGCCGAAACGGCCAGCTTCCACGCTTGCAGCCCGATCTCCCGTTTGCCGAATTGGCGGTCCGCCCACCGGATCGCGCCTTCCACCAGCTTGTATTGCCTGATTTTGTCCATTAGCAGCCCTTTGCTGAGCAGCTGTTCCTCCACCATTCGGACGACGCCGTCCACCAGCTTGTCCCGGTTGCGCGGGATGATGGCCGTATGAGGAATCCATTTCCAGCCGAACGGATGGCGGAACAAGGCCGTCACCGCAAACAGATCGGCCAGCGCCCCGACCAGCCCCGCCTCCGCCGCATACAGCAGCAAGCCGGTCCACCATTCACCGGGGAACCGGTATCGGCACAGCACCGCCGCCGCAAACAGCACCGCCAGCAGCACGAGACTGGCGTTCGCTTTCGTTCTCATCGACATCTCTTACCGCCCTCCGATCCAGAACGTCGCGAGATAGAGCGCAATGCCGACGCCCGAGCCGACAATCATACCGTTCAACCGGATATATTGCAAATCTTTGCCCGCCTTGTCCTTCGCCAGCTCGATCAGGTCTTCTTCCGTAAACTGCTCCAGCTTCTCTCTTACGAGGCGGCCGATCATAACATGCCTCCGTTCCAGCAGCGTCAATAAAGCCGCTTTGACGGATTCGTCCAGGCGCTGCCGCCATTCCGGGCTTCCGGCCAGCGCGGCGACCGCCTCATCGATCCGGCTGTCCAGCCAGCCCCCCGCGCCGCCGGCCGAAGCGCCGCGCAGCGCTTCCCCCGCCGCCGCGAGACGGCCGGCCAGCCATTCCCGAAGCCGTATATTGCCGCTGGCTGCATCCAGCCATCTCCGTTTGCCGTCTTCGATGGCCGACCGCAGCTCCTCGTCTTCCCTGAGCCGCGTCACGAAGCCGCGCAGCAGCTCCTGCAGCCGCCGGCGCTGAGGATGGTCCGTCTCGGCGAGCTGCTCCAGAAACGAAGCCAGCCAGTCTTGCACTTTGGCGCTGATATCGCGGGCGTTCAATCCGGCCGTATAATCGACGAGCCTCCGCCGGAATTTGTCGCCTTCGTACGAACGGATCGCCGACTCCGCTATTCCTTCCGCCATCGAACGGAATTCGTCCGTCAGCACCAGCTTGCGAAGCTGGAGCAGGATGAACGTGACGATCCGCTCGTCGTACCCGTTGCGGACGGACCATTCGCCCGCCTCGGCAAGCAGATCGGCAATCCGAACCGTTTCCGTGTGATCCTTCAAAAACCGTTCGATGCCGCCCGCCGCCGCTTCGGCGCGCGAGCCGCCGAGAAGCTCCGCGGCCAGTCTCCTCGCGATCGCTTTGACATCCGTGCTGCCGCCGCGTTCCTGCAAATAACGAAGCAAAATGTCGGCCATATCGTATTCGCCGAACGTCTGCCGGACATTGTCCACCGTCAGCAGATCCTTCTCGACCATATGGACGAGCTCGCCGATCAACCGCTCGCGGTTCCGGGAAATGACGCGCGTCCCCATCCACTTCGGCCAGCGAATGCCTAGCGGGTTGCCGAACAGCGCGCCGACGGCGAACGAATCCGCGAGACCGCCGATCGTGCCCGCGCTGAACGCGGCAAAGAGAAGCCCGCCCGCAAACGTTCCTTGAAACGGAAACGCCGCCAGCATGCCTGCAAAAGAGAGCGCCAATATGCCATTCGCTTTATGTCTGATCGTCCACTTGTTCATGCCGAAACTCCTATCTCATCCGTCGGATGCTTCCGCTGCGCCGCGGAAGATTACGGTTAAGATTTTACCATAATTGGCCACAGAAAGCCCGCCTGCTCATGCGGGCTTTCGCGAGCATGAACAGGCGGGCGCAATCGGCCGGGAATCGGATCATAAACCGAATTTTTATCGTCCGGGGCGGCAGATCAGCTCCGCCGGCCGGTCAGCTCGTAAACCCGGCCGGCTTCGGCCGTGAACCGAATCGAGCCCCCTTCTCCCGTCGCAAACGGCACGTCGCGACCGTCGCAGCGAACGGATGAAGCTCCGCTCAGCCTGACGCGGCATTCGCCGGATGCCGCAGGCGCGACGCGGGCGGAGACGGCTCCGCCGGTCTTCCATTCAAGGTCGACGACATGGCCGCCCCGGCCTTTCAGCCCGGTGACGGTCCCGGACGTCCATGCGGAAGGAAGCGCCGGCAGCAGGTGCAGCTCGCCATGCTGGCTTTGCAGCAGCAGCTCGGCTACGCCGGCCGTAAAGCCGAAATTGCCGTCGATCTGGAACGGCGGATGCGCGCCGAATAGATTGGCATAGACGCCTCCTCCGGTGACGGAAGTTCCTTCTTCTTCGACAAGCCGCAGCATGTGGGCAATCAGACCGTGCGCCCGGTCGCCTTCCCCGAACCGCGCCCACAAGCACAGCTTCCAGGCCAGACTCCATCCCGTCCCTTCGTCGCCGCGCCGCTCCAGCGACCGGCGCGCGGCGTCGAACAGCTCCGGCGAAGCCTCCCCGTTCAGCTCGCAGCCGGGATAGGCGCCGTACAAATGGGAGACATGCCGATGATGGACGTCCTCGTCTTCGAAATCGTCCGCCCACTCCTGCAGCTGGCCCCAGCGGCCGATGCGGTACGGCAGCAGCCGGCTCGCCGTCTGACGCCAAACGCCGCGCAAATCTTCATCCGCCCCGATCAGCTCCGCGGCGGCCGCGCAGCGCGTCAGAAGCTCGCGAATGAGCGTCAGGTCCATCGTAGCCCCGTGCGTCACGGCGGCAAGCTTCCCGTCCGGGCCGACAAACCGATGCTCCGGAGAAGTGGACGGCACGGTGGTCAGCAGGCCGTCTTCCCTTTCCTGAAGCCAATCCAGGCAAAACAGCGCCGCCTCCCTCATGACGGGATAAGCCCGCTCCCGCAAATAAGCGATGTCCCCGCTATAGGCGTAATGCTCCCACAAGTGCGCGCAAAGCCACGGAGCGGCCATAAACCAGCTCGCCCAGACGGGATCGCCGTTGCCGTAGTCGCCTACGGGCGCCGCGTGACGCCAAATATCGCTGTTATGATGGGCGACCCAGCCCCTCAGCCCGTAGTTTTCCTTGGCTACGACGGCTCCCGTTCGGCTCAACTCTTCGATAAAGGCGAGCAGCGGCTTATGACATTCCGCGAGGTTGCAGCTTTCGGCAAGCCAATAATTCATCTGGGCGTTAATGTTAAGCGTATAATTGCTGCTCCACGGCGGCCGGATCTCCTTGTTCCATATCCCTTGCAGATTCGCCGGCTGCGTCCCTTCCCTGGAGCTGGCGATAAGCAAATATCTGCCGTATTGAAACAACAAGGCGGTCAGCGCCGTATCGTCGGCTCCGTATTTCGCGACCCGATCCTTGGTCGGCTCTGCCGCGAAGCGGTCGCCGCCGTCGCCGATCCGCAACGTCACCCTGCCGAACAGCGGAACGTAATCGTCCAAATGCCGCTTCAGCAGCTGCTCGAAGGAATAGCCGAGCGCGTTCCGCAGCCGTTCCTCCGCCGCGGCCGCCTCATCCGCTCCTTCCTTGCCCGGATGCTTGTCGTAACCGTTGAAGCTGGTGGCCGTGCTGATCACCAGCGTGACGGCGGAAGCCGCTTCCGCATGCAGTCCGTCGGCATCCGCATACGTCCGCCCTCCTTCGACCCGGGCGGCCAGCGCGGCGCGGAAGCGCATGCCGTTCTCCCCGTAGACGATAGGACGCTCCGTCGCATAGTAGCTCGGATCGACATGTTCGGGCGCCGTTCCGGCCATATAATGGCAACCGTTCTCGCTCCAGGCGCGATGCGCCAGCTCGCTGCGCAGCGTCGCCGTAAAATCGAGGCTGCCGCCCGGATCGGCTTCCAGACGAACGACGATGACGCCGTCCGGATGCGATGCAAAGCTGCGGCGCGTATGCCAGACGCCGTCGACGCGGTAGCGGCAATGGGATACGGCCGTCTCCAGATCGAGCGACCGCTCGTACGACGAAACCCGGCCTTCATGCCGGAACGATATCGCAAGCTCGCCAAGCGGCAAGTACGACTGCGTATACGGCCCCATCGCCCGCTTGCACAACTCCCCGGCTTCCGCGTAACGCTTTTGCGCCACCGCCTCCCGGATCAGCGGCAGCACCTCTGCAGCGCCCGGATTCGTTCCGCTTTTGGGCGCCCCCGACCACAGGGTGTCCTCGTTTAACGCCAGCCGCTCCGTGCCCGTTCCTCCATAGATCATCGCGCCCATGCGGCCGTTGCCGATCGGATAAGCGTCCGTCCAGCGAACGGCCGGTTCATGGTCTAACAATTTCATGGCATCTCTTCCCCTTTGAATTGCACATTATGGTATTCTGAACAAAAGAGTAACCGGCTGACTCCCGTCCATAGATGGCCGGCTTGCGTCTCTCGATAACATCCAAGCTTCGTATAATGCGGAAGCTTATTCTGTCATAACGATTAAATCACCGCACCGCTGCGCCAGCCGCGTCCGGCTGCACCGGTCCGGCCCGTTCGCGCTGCGCGGCCGTCTTTGCGGAAACGAGGGGGATACGTAAATGGATACATCCGCCGGTCAGCCTTTGCTGACGGATTTGCTGCAATCGCTTCAGCCCAATCTGCTTTGCGTCTACCGATCCCAGGTGGGGCCCGACTGGGGGGAGCGGGATTCCGTGCCTCCTTACAACAAGCTGTATTACATCTGCGAAGGCGAAGGCTGGATCCAAATCGACGGCATAGACTATTATCCGAAGCCCGGCCAGCTCGTTCTCGTCCCTTCCTGCTCCGCCGTCTCCTTTTCCGCCCTGAACGGACGCCCGTATTTGAAATACTGGTGCCACTTTACGACGACGGCGGGACCGCTCGACTTGTTCCAGCGCATCAACGTGCCGCTTTGCATCGACGCCGGAGACGGCAACGGCATCATTTCGCTTTTCGAATCGCTGATTGGCTGGAACGCCGAGGAAGGCATCGTCGCCAGACTCCGCGAAAAGCTGGGATTGCTGGAGCTGCTCGCGCGTTACTTGGAGCAGGCGCCGATCGGCATTCTGAAGCTGCAGGATAAGGAATGGACGCGATTGTCCGGCTTGCGGCAATATATCGAGGAGCGGCTCGACCGTCCGATCAGCGTGAACGAACTGGCGGATTGCGTCCACCTGCATCCCAATTATTTCATTCGCTACTTCAAGCAGCATTTCGGCATGCCGCCGCTGCAATATATAAGCCGCAAGAGAGCGGAGCACGCCAAACGGCTCCTTGCCTTGTCCGCAAGCAGCGTCAAGGAGGTCGCCGCCGCGGTCGGCTTCCCCGATACGAGCCGCTTTACGCGGTTTTTCAAAAAGGAGACCGGATTGACGCCGACCGAATACCGCAGCAACGCGTCCGGGCCGATACGGCCCTCCGTATCTATTGTGGCGGACGGACCGTCCGATTGAATATCCCAATTGCTAAGAACTTGTTGCCCAATATTAACTTTTTGCGCGCGGTGCCGTTCAAGCTTCCTCTTTCCGTTCTTCGACGAGCAGGGCGATCGTAAATTGCAGCAGCGCCGTCGCAAACAGCAAAACGGGCAGCCAAACGGACTGCACGTCGCCCGCGAAGGCGATCAGCAGCGCGATCGACGCCACCCGGCCGATATTCAGAAACAGCTCCCGCATGACGACCGATTCGATGCGCAGCTGTCCCTTGAGCGGCAGCGTGCCGATTAGACGGTAATAATAAGAAGTCAGAGAATTGACGGCAAGCGGGTTGCATATGGAAAACAAAATCATAAACAGGACGACCGACCACAGCTGGACGCCGAACAGCATCAGCGAGGCGCCTGCCGCGACGCCCGCAGTCGAAAGAAGCATATACGCGCGGACATGCTCCTTCTGCGCCTTTCGGGAGATAACGTAACCAGCCGCGACTGTCAGCGACGAAAAAAACACGCCCAGGTAGCCGACCCAATCCTCCCGGCCGACGGCTTGAAACAACAGGATGTTGGGCAAAAACAGCATAATCCCCTGGAACAGTCCCAGCACGAGAAAGCCGTACAGCCCCTTCAGCCAGCGCCGGTTGCGCCGCATGACCAGGCCCATGAACTTTAAATAATACACTTTATGATGCGAGACCGCCGCCGGAATCCGGAAGCTGATCGCCGCCGCAACCACGAACATGATAAAGGCGATCGTAAAAATTAAAATGTAGCCCTGCAGCCCTTCGTTTCGCTGAATCAAATACCCGGCCAGCGCCGGCCCCGCCAGCCCCGCCGAATTGAACGTCACCATATTGACGGCCAAATACCGAATCCGGTTCGCTTCGGTGGAAACGTCGTATTGCAGCACCAAATAGCCGGTCCAATAAAAACCGGCGGCTATGCCGTTAAAGACGGCGAACCACGCGAAATAATCCGGAACCTTCTCCTGCGTCACAACGACCAGCAAATAAAAGACGGCGATCATGACGATGCCCATCCGGTACACGGCCATCCGGTCCAGCTTCTTGGCGATCCATCCCCCGACGGCAAAAGCCGGCGGCGTAATCGCGAACACAATCAGGTTATATAAGGCGTTAACGGTCAAGTCCTCGGTCAGCCGCCATAAATACAAGTTCAAAAACAGCCCCGACATCGATGCGCCGAACTGAAAGCAGCTATGGATAATAAGCGACGTAACCGCATCCTTGCCCAGCCTGCGCTCCGGCGGCAGCGGCGTTCCTTTCAGCGATTGTAATGCGGATTGCAGCCTATGTCTGATGCTCATGGAACGTCTCCCCCGATGTTTGCATGGTGCAGCTTCTAATCGATGCTGTACCCAGTTTAACTCCGTCTGCGCCGATTGAAAAGAAGCGAAAGAGCCGTAACGGCTCTTTCGGTCCGCGCATACAATGCTTGTTCGGTCGCACACTAGTTCCATCAACGGATGAAGGAGGTCGCGAAGGCACGATGGCCAAACAGCAAGGACACGCCAAGCAAAATACAAAAACGAAGTCGTCCGACAAAAAAGGCAATGCGTCCGGCAACAACCACTAAAGGAACGGAACTGCGAGCAAGCGGCGGATCGCCGTCCGCGGCGGCGCAACCGCTCATTCCGTCGTCAGGGCTGGCAAGCGCAATCGGGCTGACGCCGTCCTTCGGCGGCTCAGGTTGCGTTTCGCGTTGACCTGTGAGCTCGGTAGGGTGAAATTTACGCTTTCTTATATGGCCTTTTTCATGGACTTTAGGGCGCATCCTGTCCGTTCGACCCTAAATCTCGGCAAGACTGGGGCCCCGCTTCGCTATACCCTTTCCTTGCCCTTATCGGATTCGCCGGCATTGCGGTTCGCCGCTTCGCGGTCCTGCCGCATTTCCTCCACCGTCTTCACCTTCAGTCGGACGGCTCCCTTATATCCTTCGCGCGTCGGCAGGAGCGGCCCTTCCGCCAGCCGTTTCTTCGCGGCCGCAATGGCCCCGGCGTATTGCGGCAGCCATTGCTCTTGCGCAACGAGCAGTTCGTCCGTCATCTGCCATACTTCCTTCGGATTGCACACCGCCCCGACCAGCGGATCCATCAGCATCGCCTGGCGCAGCAGCAGGTCGTCGCCCCGTACGGCCGCTTCCACGGCGAGCCGCTGTACGGAAATGCTCGCGTTGCATACGGCGGCGGGACCGAGGGGCAGCTCGCCCACAACCGGCATCGAGATGCCGTTCGCGTCGGCGTAGCCCGGCGCTTCGATAACGGCGTCGTCCGGAAGATTGGATATGATGCCATTGTTGACGACGTTGAAATGCCCGCGGTAAACGCGTCCGGTCTCGAGTCCTTCGATAATGTAGGAGCCGTGCTCATGGCTGCGCAGCTCCGGCTTGAACTCGTTGGCCGGGTCCTTCATCCAGTTCGGAAAGTCGGTCTCGAACCAATTGCGGCCTTCCGTACATACGCGCAAATATCCGCCCGTCTCCCCGTTAATCCAGGAGCCCGTATCGATCCAATCCTGAATCTCCTCCGGGCGTTTGCGGTACCACGGCAAATATTCGCTTAAATGGCCGTTCGACTCTGTGCTGTAATAACCGAATCTGCGCAGCATGTCGATCCGCACCTTCTCCGTCCGGCTGAAGCCTTCATGCCGTTCGAACGCCTCCAACAGCCGGCCGGTCATATCCTCGCCCTTGTGCTTGACGGAAATATACCATGTCTGATGGTTGATGCCGGCGCAAATGATGTCCACTTCCTCCCGCTTCAGCCCGAGCGCCTCCGCAATTTGGAAATGGCCGTGCTGCACGCCGTGGCACAGCCCGATCGTCCGCACGCCGCCGTATTGGTTGCAAGCCCAGGTCAGCATCGCCATTGGATTCGCGTAATTGAGCAGCAGCGCGTCTTCCGCCGCGCATTCCCGAATGTCGCGGCAAATGTTCAGCATTTCGGCGATGCCCCGCTGCCCGTACATAATGCCTCCCGCGCACAACGTATCTCCGACGCACTGGTCGACGCCGTATTTGAGCGGAATGTCCACATCGGCCGCAAACGCCTCCAGACCGCCGACCCGAATCGTGCAGATGACGTATTTGGCGTCCTTCAGCGCTTCCCGCCTGTCCGTCGTCGACTGAATGCGAATCGGCAAGCCGTTCGCTTCAATATCGCGCTGGCAAAGCGCCGTCACCATTTCCAAATTGCGCGGATTAATGTCCGTAAACGCGACTTCGATCCGACCGAATTCCGGAACGGCCAGCAAATCCCGCAGCAATCCCCGCGTAAAGCCGATCGAGCCGGCGCCGATAAACGTAATTTTGAAAGAAGACATCGCTTCATCACCCTCCATGCGTCTATTCGCTTACAGTTCTATTCTAGCAACGGCAAGGGGGAAGCGTTATCAAAATCGTGACGGCCTTCGGTCCGGCGTGTCAGAAATCGTCACCCGATTGCGCGGCAGCCGCGCCTCTTCCATCCAGCAGCTGCGTCTGATGGGACTGCCGGTATTCGATCGGCGTCTGGTTCGCGTATTTGCGGAACATGGCGTGAAAATATTGCCGGCTGCTGACGCCGACGTAATCGCAAATGTCCGCTACCGGAATGTCGGTCTGCCGCAGCAGCATTTTCGCTTTTTCCATCCGAATCTCCGTCAAATAAGCGTTGATCGGCTTGCCGCAGCCCGCCGTAAACAATCGATGCAAATAACCGGGATGTACGTTGACGGCGGAGGCGACATCCTTCACCCGTATATCCCGGTCGTAATTGTGATGCAAATATCGGATCGCTTCCTGCACGTAGCGGTCGGCCGGTCCGGCGCCCCGCTGCGCCGATTCGCCGCGAATATGCGCGACGGTGACGAGCAGCTGCGCGAACAGAAGCTCAAGCCGCACTCGCCTGCGGTTCTCCCTTCGGTCCAGCTCGAGCACGAGGCTCTTGAGCAGTGGATACAGCTCCTCGGAATCGCGCAGCACCAAATAAGGCGAAGTTTCCGCGGCAAGCTCCGCCACAAGCGGATCTTCTTCCGCCAGCTGGCGCAGCGACGGGAACGGCATGCCGCCGGACCGCCCGGCGAACTCGAATTCGACGTTCAGCATGCGGCAGGACGTGCCGGCTTCGACGAGCAGCCGATGCGGCACGCCCCCATCCAGCACGATGAATTCGCCTTTCTTCAATAGAAATACGGCCGGACGGGACCGGTCGGCCAAGGCGAGCTCGATGCGGCATTGTCCTTGAATGACATACATAATCTCGATCGAATCGTGCGTATGAAAATTCATGCTGTAGTCGGTCCATAGCTTGTAATAGTAGGCGAATACATGAGGGTAGGCGTCCTTCTCCAGCCACTTCCGCTTGAACAACGCTCCTGCCGGCCGCGTCATGACTGTTCCGTCTCCTCCGCGCTCATATTCCGGTTCATCTGCTCGAATATCGCAATCGCGCGCTCCATATCCTCTTCGGTCATCCCTCTGTACAGCTTCATCATGACCTTCTTCCGAATGCTCGAGATCAGCTCGATCGTCTCGCGGCCTTTTTCCGTCAGCTTGAGCAAGACGACCCGCCTGTCCTCCGTCCCCCGTTCCCGCTCGATATAGCCGAGCTCGATCAGCCGGTCGGCGATTCCCGTCACGCCGCCGCTCGTGATGGACAGCTGCTCGGCCAGGGCGGATGCTTTCTGAGGACCGGATTCCGCCAAAATAATAAGCAATCTTCCATGCGTCATGCCCAGTCCGTGCACGTTATGCTTGTTCCATTCCGCATGTATAAGCTTGCGCACCTCGCGAAACGTCTCGTCCAACCGCCGCATCAACGCCTGCCTGCCGTCGCCAGCCTGTACCATTGCACCGCTCTCCGTTTCTGTGGATAGGTTTTCTCAGGATTATAGTATCCTATCCCGGCAACGTCAACCCGACGCAGTCATGGAACCGTTCGAATCCCCCCATACGGACCAGCCTTTCTTGCGAAATCCGAGCTCGTACAGCTTCCGCGTTTCTACAAAGCGGGTTTCGGGCGCAGGAGCTCCCATGACGACGGAGATGAGCCGCTGATCCCCCCGCTTGGCCGTCCCCGTAAAGCAATAACCGGCTTCCGGCGTGTAACCGGTCTTCAGCCCGTCGCTGCCGGGGTAGGCGAACGGCCCGTCCTTCAACATCAGATTGGTGGCCGGCAGGGAGCGGCCCCGTTCGGCCAAATTAACGCTGCTGCGGCTTGTGACGCTCAGCACCTCCGGATATTTGCCGATCAAATAACCGGCCAGTCTGGCCGTATCCTTCGCCGTCATCAGCGTATCCCGTTCGGCCGCCGCTCCGGCAAGATGGCGGATGTCGCTGCGGCTTAGCCCCGTGGCGTTGCCGAACCGGGCCGCTTCGGACATGCCGATGCGGGCAGCCCTCTCGTTCATCAGCCTGACGAAAGCCTCCTCCGTACCCGCCACATGCTCCGCAAGCGCCACGGCCGCATCGTTGGCGGAATGGACGGTCATCGCCTCGAACAGCTCCCGCACCGTATAGCGGTCATCCTTCTCCAAGCCCATTCTGGAGCCGGGCACCGCCGCGGCGTAATCGCTGATCGCCACGAGCTCGTTCCATTTCACGCTGCCGTCCTCGATCCGGTCGAGCACGATCAGCTCCGTCATCATTTTGGACATGCTGGCCGGCGGCAGCGCCTCGTCGGCATTCAGCTCGTACAGCACCTTGCCCGTATCGGCGTCGACAAGAACGGCGGCTTTCAGCGCGAGCTCCGGCTTGGACCCGTTCATCCACCATTTGCCCAGCGAAGCCGCTCCGTATGTCAGCACGGCGGCGGCAAGCGCCACCGCTGCGTATTTGATCCAATTCATGCCCGATGTCCGTTTCTGTCTATAGATATACATCTTCCGTTCGTCCCCTCTCCTGCATCTCTCGTACCCAAGTATAGAGATGTAAGTTTAAGGAGACTGTAACGGAATCATAAAAAAGTCTTAAGACCTTTTAATGGGCGGGCGGCCGCGGTCCCGGACCTGGCAAATGAATCGGCAGCCTGACCCGGAAGGACGTCCGGCGCGAATCGCTTGTCGCCTCGATCGTCCCTCCGTGCTTTTCCACAATGCTCTTGGAGATGGCCAGTCCGAGACCCGAACCGCCCGACCATTGGCTTCGCGCTTTGTCCACCCTGTAGAACCGGTCGAAAATGTGGGGCAGATCGATCGCGGGAATCGGCTCGCCGTAGTTGACGACTTCCGCCAACGCCGTCCGGGCGTCCAGCCGCCGGATATAAATGTCGATCCGTTTCCCTTCCTTGCCGTACGTCATCGCGTTGGAGATCAAATTTTCGAATACGCGCACCATCTTATCCGCATCCGCATGCAGCATGACCGTCGGCTCCTCCCGGTGAAGCTTGCCCTCCATGCCGGCTTCCCGGAGCATCACGTCGTATTGCACCAGAAGCTGGCCCAGCATCTCGACCAGATTAAAGACCGACGGCTTCAGATCGACGGTGTCGTTGCGCATTCTCGTATATTCGAACAAGTCGTTGATCAGCACGTTCAGCCGCAGCGACTTCTCGTAAGCGATCTGGGTGTAATGCCTCAGCTCGACCTCGTCCCGGTAACGGTCCTGCTCGATGAGGCCGAGATAGCCGATGACCGAAGTGAGCGGCGTGCGCAAATCGTGCGACACGTTCGTAATGAGCTCGTTTTTCGTCTGCTCGGCTCTCCGTTCCTCCTCCAGCGCGGACTGCAGACGCTCCGACAGCCGGTTGACGTGGCTCCCGAGCACGGCATAAGCGCTTTTGCCCCTTATCGGAATCCGGTAATGAAATTCAAGCTGACCGTCGGCCATCCGGCGCACGGTATCGTTCACTCTGCCGAACGTCCGGTAATGGAGCCATTGCAGCAAGCCGTAATATAACAGAAACAGCATAAACCAGACGAAGATGAGCGAAAGGCCGTTAAACGCATTGTAAACGCCATATCCGATTTCGTAAAAAATCGATAAATATCTCATTTCCCTGATCGTCATCATGACCATGTACAGCACGGCCAGGCTGACCAATCCGAGCGCGCCGCTCAGAATGAGCGTGCCGAACGACCTCAGGACGAGCCTGGAGACGGTTTTATCCTTCAATTTTGTAGCCGACCCCCCACACCGTCACGATCAGCTTTTCGCCGAGCTCTTTTTCCAGCTTGTCTCTCAGCTTGCTGATATGGACCATGACCGTATTATTCGATTCAAAATATTTTTCCTTCCACACTTGCTGAAAAATTTCCTCGGCGCTGAAGACGCGGCCCGGCTGCGAGGCGAGCAAATGAAGGATGCCGAACTCCGTCGAGGTCAGGTGAAGGGGTCTTCCGTCCACGTCGGCCGAGTGGCTGAGCTTGTCGATGCGCAGCGGACCAAGCCGGATCTCCCGCCCTTCCCGCGCCCCGTCGCCGCCCGCCGGCTGGCTGTATTGATAAGACCGCCGCAGCAGTGAACGTACGCGGGCAATCAGCTCCAGCGGATTAAACGGCTTGACCATGTAGTCGTCCGCCCCCGTCATCAGCCCCATAATTTTGTCCATATCCTGCGTCTTGGCGCTCAGCATCAGAATGGGGACGTTGCCGTCCTTCCGCAAGCGGCGGCATACTTCCAGCCCGTCCAGCTTGGGCATCATAATATCCAATATGACAAGGTCGCTCGGGCTTCGCTCGAACGCCGACAGCGCCTGTTCGCCGTCGGACGCGATTTCCGTCGCAAATCCTTCGTTCCGCAAATAGATCTCAATCAATTCCGCAATTTCCCTCTCGTCGTCCACGATCAATATTTTCCGGTCCAAGTCGAATCCTCCTAAGTTTTAGTGCTGCAAAGCTCCGTATGAGCTTTACTATACATGATGGCATGCCGAAAAGGTACGTCTGGGCGCCCGAATTCATAATGTTTAAGCCATTTTTAAGTTTTTCTTTAACGTTGCATTTTTCGTCGCCCATGACGGTCTCCCGTACGCTTGGATCCGGCGGATTCCCCGCAGCGGTTATAGCCAATGCCCGTCCGATATGATAAAATCAAGAGAATGATACGATAATGCCCTGTCATCGAAGCGCCTATGCGCTTCGCATTTATGTAGAGGAGGTTTTCATTTATTATGGCGGCCAAAAGAATGCGTTCAGACATGATCAAAAAAGGCTTCGACCGTGCGCCGCACCGCAGCTTGCTGCGCGCCGCGGGCGTCAAAGAAGAAGACTTCAACAAACCGTTTATCGCGGTTTGCAATTCTTATATCGATATCGTTCCCGGCCATGTTCACCTTCAGGAATTCGGCAAGCTGGTTAAAGAAGCGATCCGCGAAGCCGGCGGCGTACCGTTCGAGTTCAACACGATCGGCGTAGACGACGGCATCGCGATGGGCCATATCGGCATGCGCTACTCCCTGGCGAGCCGCGAAATTATTGCGGACTCCGTCGAGACGGTCGTTAACGCCCACTGGTTCGACGGCATGGTCTGCATCCCGAACTGCGACAAAATTACGCCGGGCATGATGCTCGGAGCGCTGCGCGTCAACATTCCGACCGTTATGGTCAGCGGCGGCCCGATGAAAGCCGGCAAGACGTCCGACGGCCGCTCCATCTCCCTCTCCAGCGTGTTCGAGGGCGTAGGGGCGCACCAAGCGGGCAAAATCAACGACGATCAGCTGCTCGAGCTCGAGCAATACGGCTGTCCGACCTGCGGCTCCTGCTCCGGCATGTTCACGGCCAACTCCATGAACTGCCTTGCGGAAGCCATGGGTCTTGCGTTGCCGGGCAACGGCACGATTCTGGCGGTATCGCCGGAGCGCAAGGAATTCGTCAAACAATCCGCCCGCCAGCTGATGAAGCTGATCGAGATGAACTTGAAGCCTCGCGATATCGTGACGAAGGAAGCGATCGACAATATGTTCGCGGTGGATATGGCAATGGGCGGCTCCACGAACACCGTGCTTCATACGCTGGCCATCGCGCATGAAGCCGGCATCGACTATCCGATCGAACGCATCAACGAAGTGGCCGAACGCGTGCCGCATCTGGCGAAGATCGCTCCCGCTTCCGACTGGCATATCGAGGACGTGCACAACGCCGGCGGCGTCAGCGCCGTTCTGAACGAGCTGCTCAAGAAGGAAGGAGCGCTTCACGGCGAATGCATCACCGTGACAGGCAAGACGCTTCGCGAAAACGTCGAGGGCTGCGAAGTCACGAACTACGAGGTCATCCGTCCAATCGACAATCCGCATACGGAGCGCGGCGGACTAGCCGTCCTGTTCGGCAATCTGGCTCCGAACGGCGCCATTATCAAGACCGGCGCCGTAGACAAATCGGTCGGCGGCTATCATAAAGGCCCTGCCATCTGCTTCGACTCCCAAGACGAAGCGCTGGCCGGCATCGCCGGCGGCAAGATTAAGGAAGGCCATGTCGTCATTATCCGCTACGAAGGGCCGAAGGGCGGTCCGGGCATGCCGGAAATGCTCGCTCCGACGTCGCAAATCGTCGGCATGGGCCTCGGCGCCAAGGTTGCGCTCGTCACCGACGGCCGCTTCTCCGGCGCGTCCCGCGGCATCAGCATCGGCCACGCCTCGCCGGAAGCGGCCGAGGGCGGACCGATCGCGTTTGTCCGCGACGGCGACATCGTCGAAATCGACATGAACAACCGCACGATGAACCTGCTCATCAGCGACGAAGAATTCGAGAAGCGCCGCGCCGAATGGCCGGGCTTCGAGCTGAAGATCAAGCGCGGCTACCTCGCCCGCTACGCTCATCTGGTCACTTCCGCCAGTACCGGCGGCGTTATGAAGATGTAGCAAAGCAAAAGCCAGCTACGATGCTGTTGAAGTGCAACAGCATCGTAGCTGACTAGCGTGTGTCGGCTATAGCTTGTCGGTATCGTGCGGCGATATCGTGCGGCGGTATCGTGCGGCGGTATCGTGCGGCGGTATCGTGCGGCGGTATCGTGCGG
>Ga0065721_10003721_pt1 | contig 94554 bp, 71 predicted proteins | sample Mesricmetagenome_FD_59108 | JGI IMG/M metagenome (GOLD analysis project Ga0065721, IMG submission 59108) | Mesophilic microbial community from rice straw/compost enrichment Sample: eDNA_1 v2 (version 2) | ecosystem: Engineered > Solid waste > Grass > Composting > Bioreactor | place: USA: Davis... | reverse complement strand
CATGCAGAGCGCCACCGCCGGGAAAATCACCATCATCAACTTCGGCATGGGCAGCGCCACCGCCGCCACCGTGATGGACCTCCTCAGCGCCATCTCGCCCAAAGCCGTGCTCTTCCTCGGCAAATGCGGCGGCGTGAAGCATCGCGCCGAAGTCGGCGGCTTCATCCTCCCCATCGCCGCCATCCGCGGCGAGGGCACGAGCAACGACTACTTCCCGCCCGAAGTCCCCGCGCTCCCCGCGTTCGCGCTCCAGAAAGCCATTTCCACCACCATCCGCGAACACGGCCACGATTACTGGACCGGCGTCGTCTACACCACGAACCGCCGCGTCTGGGAGCACGACGAGCAGTTCCGCAAATACCTCAAACGCGTTCACGCCATGGCCGTCGACATGGAGACCGCCACGATCTTCATGACCGGCTTCTTCAACCAGATCCCCACCGGCGCGCTCCTCCTCGTCTCCGACCAACCCATGACTCCAGAAGGCGTGAAAACCGCCGAAAGCGACGTGGTCGTCGACGAGAACTACGTCTCCGATCACATCCGCATCGGCATCGATTCCCTGAAGCAACTCATCAACAAGGGCCTCACCGTAAAACACCTGAAGTTCTGACGCCCGCCTCCCGCCAAGCGTGGCAACCTGCCTCCGCTCCGCCGCCCCGCCCCGTTCCGCTATCTCTCCACCACGTCGAACCAGAACGGCACGAACTCTTCGCGCCCGCCCAGGTTCACCTGCGCCCACACGACATACCGCCCCGCCGTCGGAATCGTGATCTTGAAATTCAACACCGGCCGCACCGCGTCCGGCTTCCACGCCGGATCCGCCTCCACCGGATGCAAATGTGCGAAACCGCTCCGCGCTTCGTCGAACGCCACGAGGTGCGCATACGCATCCATCACCGGCTCCAGCGGCACCGCTCCCCCATCCGCCCGCACCACCTCGAATCGTAAATCCATCGGCACCCGCGCCACCATCGCTTCCGTCGCCGGCTTCAACGTAAACACATACCCCGTTTCGCCCGCCCCCTCCCCCGCTCGCGCGTCCGTCCCCTCGCCCGCCACGCTCAAATCCGCGCTCGCATAAAGCCCCCGGCTCGTCGCCGCCGGCGTGAAATCCGCAAACACCCGATACACGCCGCCCTTCTGCGGCGCGAATTCGAACTCCCACTCGCCCGCCGTCCGCCCCGGCCGCGGATGCACGTGTTGATAATCCGCCAGCGACGGATCCGCGATCAAGAGATGCAACCGCTCCGTATGCACCACCAGGAGGTCGTTCGGCCCGATCGGCTTCCCTCCCGACGTCCGCAACGTCGCCGTCGCCCGCACCAACTCACCCGCCGTCGCCGGCGTCGCCGTCCGCACGTCCATCGCGATCGGCGACGCCACCGCCACCACCGGAATGAACTGCGGATTCGCCGGATCGCAGAACTCGATCGAGTTCGTCGCATCGACCCGGAAATCCATGTGACTCAGGTCCGTCCCCGTCGGCAGCCAGCGGAAAAACAGGAACACCGCGATCGCCCCCGCCGTGATCCACGCCACCTGCCGCACCTGGCCGGCCGACCACCCCGCGCGCACCTCCGCGCCGACTGCGTTTCCTCCGTTCACCGCGCCGCTCATCGTTTCATTTTCTCCACAAATTCCTTCGGTTCCCACCCACTGTGATCCGTGCGATGCACCAGCCGCCCGTTCTCGTCGATCAGGATCGTCGCGAGCGTGTGCTTGATCAGGTCGCCCTCGAATTCCGCGATCACCCCGAAGTTCGCCAGCAGGTCCTTGATCGCGTTTTCCGGTCCCGTCAGGAACGAGAAGTTCGACGTATCGATCCCGCGCGTATCCGCGTAATCCTTCAACACCCCCGGCGTGTCGTAGGCCGGATCCAGCGTGATCGACACCAATTCGAGATTCGTCACCCCCGCTTCCTTCGCGAGCCGCTGCACCTGCGTCATCTTCACCGTCGCCGCCGGACACATCGTCGCGACCGGACACCGCGTGAAAATAAAGTTCAACATCACCTTCTTCCCGCGAAATTTCCCGCTCTCCACCACCGCGCCCGTCTGATCATACAGCGCAAAGTCCGGCATGTTCTCGCCGATCTCGCGATACGCCGAACGCCCCCGGCTCAACGTTTCCTGTCGCAACGCATTCGCCTTCGCCTCCACCGCACGCTTCGCCGCCTGATCGTCCGGCCAAATCTGCTCCAGCCGCCAGTCGCCCTCCTCCGTCTCCGGCTCGACCAGCGTCGCGCGAATCCGCTGCCCTTTCTTCACGGTCACCACATCCCCGCGCGCCACGACAAACTCCATCGTCATCGCCGGCATGAACCCCGGAATCTCGTCGTGCCGCACCACGAGCACATTCCGCTCCGCATCGATCGACAGCACCTCGCCCGTCAACGGATGCCGCCCTTTCGCCGCCGCCGTTTCCTCTTTCTCACTCCGCGAGCACCCCGCCTGAAATCCCACCAGCAGCCCCGCGCCCAACATCGCCCACGCCGCCCAACGCACACGGCTCTTCCTTGCAACTTCTGCGCCTCGGCGCGGCTCGACGGTATTAGCAGGCATCACGCTACGGATTCGCCGCCGGAAAAAATTGTCAAAGGGTTTGCCGCCCACAGCACGCGCCCTTCTGCTCCACAATCCACACGCTCATGACTCCCTCCCCCGGACTTCGACGCACTTCCGCCTACAAAGCCGCCGTCGCCTGGTTCGCCGTTTTCGGCAGCGTCTGGGTCTTTCTGCTCGTCGTTCTCGGCGCCTTCACGACCAGCATCGGCGCCGGCATGGTGTTCCCCGACTGGCCTCTCTCCAACGGCTCCATCAACCCCGAAGGCTGGCTCACCGACATCGCGATGTTCGCCGAACACTCGCATCGGCTCAGCGCCGCCGTCATGAGCGCGATCACCGTCATCCTCGCCGTTTGGATTCATCGCACCGAGGAACGCTCCTGGCTCCGCAAACTCGCCTGGTTCGCCGCCGCGCTCGTTCTCGTGCAGGCCCTCGTCGGCGGACTCCGCGTCCTGCTCGACCACCTTCACGTCGAGATGGTCGACACCAGCGTCGGCCGCCTCTTCGCGATGCTCCACGCCTGCCTCGCGCAACTCTTCGTCTGCACGCTCTTCGCCGTCGCCATCGCCTCGACCCGCAGCTGGATCAACCGCTCCGTTCCCGTCGGCGCCGCCGTCCGCCGCGCCGGCCTGATCTGCTGCGCCCTGCTCTTCGCCCAACTCGCGATCGCCGCCGTCATGCGCCACAGCTTCGCCGGCCTCGCCATCCCCACCTTCCCGTATTCGACCCCCGACGGCCATTGGCTCCCCGAGTTCTGGAATTTCCGCATCGGCATTCATTTCGCCCACCGCGTCATGGCGCTGATTCTCGCGGTTGCCATCATCTGGTTCGCCATCCGCATCCGCCTGGACCGCGCCTCCACGATCCTGATGCGCATCGGTTCGTCCGTCATCGTCGCCCTGCTCTCGGTTCAAATCCTGCTCGGCGCAAAAATCATCTGGACCCACCGCTCCGCCGAAATGACCACCGCGCACGTCCTGATCGGCGCCCTCACCCTCGCCGTCACCTTCTGGCTCACCTGGCTCGCTCATCGCGACGCGATCGAGAAGCCTACGCGCGCATGACCGCCACCGACGCATCGCGCGCGAAATTCGCCGACTACCTCGAGCTCACCAAGCCGCGGCTCAGCCTGCTGTCGGTCCTCACCACGATCGTCGGCTACTTCGCCGCCCGCCCCGCGCACGACAGCCTTCAACTCCTCATGCTCGTCGTCTGCACGTCGCTCGCCGCCGGCGGCGTCGCCGCGCTGAATCAATTTCTCGAATACGACACCGACGCTCGCATGAAGCGCACCGCCACCCGGCCGATCCCCGCCGGCAAGGTGCCCACCGGTTCCGCGTTCGTTCTCGGCGTGCTGATGTGCATCGGCTCGCTCTTCCTCATGTGGGCGACCGTCGGCCGGCTCGCGTCGCTCTTCACGCTGCTCACCATCTTCTCCTACCTCGGCTGGTATACGCCCGCCAAACGCCGCTCCCGCTGGAGCACCGAAATTGGCGCGGTCGCCGGCGCTTTTCCCCCGCTGATCGGCTGGGCCGCCGCCGAAGGCAACGTCACCGCGCTCGGCTGGATCCTCTTCGGCGTCCTCTTCTTCTGGCAAATCCCGCACTTCATGGCGATCGCCTGGATCTACCGGCGCGATTACTCCGCCGTCGATTTTCCCATGCTGCCCGTGCGCGACGAAGCTGGCGGCAAGGTCGCCGTTTGGTCCCTCGTCAACACCGTCGCCCTCGTCGTCCTCACCGCCCTGCCCTACTTCCTCGCCCTGACAACGTGGATCTACCTCGTCGCCGCCATCGCGACGGGTGCGTGGTTTCTCTGGCGCGCGATCGTCTTTCTCCGCCCCGCCGCACGCGACGTCGCCGCCCGCAAGCTTTTCTTCTGCTCCATCGCCTACCTGCCGCTCGTGCTCTGCGCGCTCGTCGCCGACCGGCTCGTTTTCCTGCCATGACGATTCACGACATCCCGGCGCTCAACGCCGCGCTCAACGCGATCGCCACGATCCTGATCGTTCTCGGCTTTCTCCAAATCAAGTCCGCCCAACGCGCCCACGACGTCGCGCTCCGCTCCTCGCGCATCCAAACCCACCGCAAACTCATGCTCGCCGCCGGCGCCGTGTCCGCCGTGTTTCTCGTCGGCTACGTCGCACACAAGATCGCCGTGCGCGGCGTGCACACGCCTTTCGGCGGCGAAGGCCTCATTCGCGGTCTCTATTATGTGATGCTGATCACCCACGTCGTCCTCGCCATGGCCATCGCCTGGCTCGTGCCGCGCACCTTCTACCTGGCGCTCCAAGGTCAAATCGAACGTCACCGCGCCTGGGCGAAATGGACGTATCCAATCTGGCTCTACGTCAGCGTCACCGGCGTCCTCGTCTATTTCTTCCTCTACCAGTGGTGGCCGGCCGCGCGCTGACGCGCACGGCGGTCGTAGATCTCCGAGTCTGGAGTTCTGATTTTTTTAAAGTTAGCCGCCGCGAACAGGCGCGCATGAAAAAAGCCGGCCTCACGGCCGGCTTCGAAAAACGCTGGGTTCGCGATCACGAACCCATAACTCAAAATCCTAAACGCGGAAGCGCGCTCACTTGACCACGAGCACGCCCTTCATCCCGACCTGATAGTGCGCGGGGAAGGAGCACAGGAACGGATACTCGCCGGGCTCGCTCGGCACCGTGAACGTAATCTCGTCCGACTTGCGCGGCCCGAGCAGCGCGGTATGCGCCACCACCTGGTCCGTCAACGCCGCCGGGATGTAGTCGGTCGCCTTCGCCGTGACCGCCGCCGCGTTGAACGCCGCCGCATCGGCGCCCTTCTTCAGCAGCACCCAGTTGTGCCCCATCACTTCCTTCGGCTGCGTGCCGATGTTCGTCAGCACGACCTTCAGCTGCTCGCCGGCCTTCGCCTCGATCGTCTGCACGTTGAACTTCATGTTGTCGCCCGCCGTGATCTCGATCGTGCGCGGCGCCGCCGGCTGTTCCTGGGCGGCCGGCGCCCCCGATGCCGCTGCATTCGACGCCCCAGCTTCGGCGTCCTTCTTGCCGCAACCAACCGCGGCCAAGGCAGCAACTAACGTGATTAGAAGAAAACGGATATTCATGACGTCCGCACCGTCGGCTACGACCCGGGCAAACGCAAACCCGAAGCTCCACAACCGCATATGTGCGCGCTGCTAATAGCGTGGTTAAGCATGACAATAAATGCGCAGCGAAGGGCAAAGGACGGCAAAAAAGGCGGAATAGGGCTTGAAATGGAATCCCCATGTCGGACTCTTTCGGGCGGTATTGTCCCGAAATCTCCCTCGCCATTTTCGGCAGCACACATGCGTTTGATCTCCCTTTTTCCCCGCTCGTTGCGTCGAGTCGGCCCGTTCGCGCGGGCTTTTTCCAGCCGCTCGATCGCGGCGCTCTCCGGCCTCGCCGCCATGACGCTGCTGAGCGGTTGCGATCTTAACTTCTGGCGCATGGACGGCCCCATGTCGACCTACGACACCGCGGGTCCCGTCGCCGAGTTCCAAAAGCACGTGTGGATGGTCACCGTGTGGGTCACGTTGGTGATCTTCGTCCTCGTCGCCGCCGTCCTCGCCTACGCGACATGGAAATTCCGCGCCCGCACCGCCGCCGACGAACACGCCGAGCCGCCGCCGCAAAGCCATGGCAACCCGCTCGTCGAACTCGGCCTCATCGGCGCCTCCGTTCTCGCTCTCGTCATCATCGCCGTCCCCACGCTCAAGGGCATCTGGTTCACCTACGACATCCCGCCGGAAGAAAAAGAAACCGCCTACGAAGTCACCGCCCAGGGTTATCAATGGTGGTTCCGCTTCGAATACCCGAGCGAGCAAATCGAAGGCGTCGGCCAGCTCGTCACCGCCAACGAACTCGTCATCCCCGCCGGCCGCGCCGTCCGCGTCAACCTCCGCGGCATGGACGTCATCCACAGCTTCTGGGTCCCCCGCCTCGCCGGTAAGGTCGACATGATCCCCAACCGCGCGAACCACCTCTGGCTCAAGGCCGACGAACCCGGCTACTTCTGGGGCCAGTGCGCCGAATACTGCGGCGACTCCCACGCCGTCATGCGCTTCCGCGTGATCGCCCTCGCTCCCCGCGAGTTCAACGAGTGGCTCGAGCAACAAACCGCTCCCGCCCGCGCCGTTCAGGCCGTCGCCGGCGCGCAATCCGGCGAAGCTCGCGCGCAATTCGCCTCCTTCCGCACCGACTGGAAGAAAAACGAGCCCGGCTACACCGACAAATACGACCTCAATCCCCTCGAATCCTGGCGCGCCAAGCAGTTCCCCGAGAAGGGCGAAGACGCCGCGCTCATCGCCAAGGGCCGCGAACTCTTCGAATCCAAGACCTGCTTCTCCTGCCACACCGTGCGCGGCAATCACCAGGGCGGCAGCGCCGCTTATCCGGACCTCACCCACTTCGGCTCCCGCACCACCCTCGCCGCCGGCCTCCTCGACAACGAGCCCGAGCAGGTCGCCCGCTGGCTCATGTATCCCAATGACGTGAAACCCGGCAACCGCATGTGGACCGAGGGCTATCTCAAGAACAAGATCGAGCTCTCCCAGGAAGACGTCGCCGCCCTCGTCGCCTACCTCGCCAGCCTGAAATAAAAGCCCCCCGGGCTCCCCTCACTCGCTCCCACTCACCTCCCTTTCCACATGGACGCATCGGTCAAGACAGACTTCATCGCCCACGAGCAACCCGCTCGCGGCAAACCGTTCGTGCTCTGGCGCCCGACCGCAAAGACCGGCCTCGTCAGCTGGCTCACCACGGTCGACCACAAACGCATCGGCTTCCTCTACGGCGCGTTCGCCTTGTTCTTCTTCCTCGTTGGCGGCTTCGAGGCGCTGCTCATCCGCGCCCAGCTGATGTTCCCCAACAACGACGTGCTCACCGCGCAGCAATACAACACGCTGTTCACAATGCACGGCACCACGATGATCTTCCTCGCGGTCATGCCCCTCGGCTCCGCGTTCTTCAATTTCATCATGCCGCTGCAGATCGGCGCCCGTGACGTCGCCTTCCCGCGACTCAACGCCTTCTCGCTTTGGACCTTCGTCGTCGGCGCGATCATCATCAACATCGGTTGGTTCCACCCCGGCGGCGCTCCCGACGGCGGCTGGTTCGGCTACGCCCCGCTCACCTCGAAACAGTTCATCCCGCGCAACTCGATCGACTTCTGGGTCATGGGCCTCCAGCTCCTCGGCGTTTCCTCCATCGCCGCCGCGCTGAACTTCATCGTCACCATCATCAACATGCGCGCCCCCGGCCTGACGATGATGCGCCTGCCGGTCTTCACGTGGATGACGCTCATCACGTCCTTCCTCATCATCCTCTCCTTCCCCGCCATCACCATCGCGCTCGTCGAGCTCATGATGGACCGCCAGTTCGGCACCAACTTCTTCGAGGTCTCCAACGGCGGCCTCCCGATCCTCTGGCAACACCTCTTCTGGATCTTCGGTCACCCCGAGGTCTACATTCTGATCCTCCCCGCGATGGGCATCGTTTCGGAAATCCTTCCGACCTTCGCCCGCAAGCCCCTCTTCGGTTACCCGATCGTCGTCTTCTCCGGCGCCTGCATCGGCTTCCTCGGCTTCGCCGTCTGGTCCCACCACATGTTCACCACCGGCATGGGCACCGTCGCCACCGCGGCCTTCGCCCTCGCCACCATGGCCATCGCCGTCCCCACGGGCGTGAAGATCTTCAACTGGATCGGCACCATCTGGGGCGGTCACCTCCAGATCCGCACGCCCATGATGTTCGCGCTCGGCTTCATCTGGATGTTCATGATCGGCGGCTTCTCCGGCATCATGCACTCCGCCGCTCCGGCCGACGCCCAGCAGCAGGACTCCTACTTCGTCATCGCCCACTTCCACTACGTGCTCATCGGCGGCTCCATCTTCGCGCTGCTCGCCGGTATCCACTACTGGTTCCCGCTGATGTTCGGCCGCAAGGTCTCCGAATTCTGGGGCAAGCTCTCCTTCTGGGTCATCTTCATCGGGTTCAACGTCACGTTCTTCCCGATGCACTTCCTCGGCCTGAACGGCATGCCGCGCCGCACGTTCACCTACGACGGCAACCTCGGCTGGAACGTCCCCAACTTCATCGCCACCATCGGCGCCTTCACCCTCGGCATCGGCATCGTGATCTACTTCGCCGTCGTCATCTACACCTACCTCAAGGGCGAGAAGGTCGGCCGCGATCCCTGGGACGGCCGCACGCTCGAATGGTCCGTGCCCCAGCATCCGCCTCCGGAATACAACTTCGCCGTCATCCCCACCGTCCACGCTCGCGACGGCTTCTGGTATGAGAAGCACCACAAGGAGGAGATCGAAAAGGAAAAGGCCCGGCACGCGAAGGAAGAGGAATCCCACGGCGGCATCCACATGCCGTTCCAGTCGATCTACCCGCTCATCGCCAGCTTCGGCCTCCTGGTCCTCGGCTACGCCTCCAGCGGCATGGATTCGAACCCCGAGCCCGGCATTCACGCCAAGCTCATCACCGCGATCGTCGGCGGCATCATCTTCCTCGCCGGCGTGTATCTCTGGTCCCTCGAAGGCGCGGACGGCTATCACATCCACCTCGATAAGGACGGCAACGTCATCGAGGAAGATCACCACGCCAAACACTGACGCTGCGTCCACGCAGATCCCGAACTCCGCTCTCCAATCTCCGATCTCCGAAAATGAGCAGCCACGCCGCCTCCGGCTCCATCGATCACCATCAGGACGTCTCCACGTCGACGGGCATCCCCAACAAGAAGCTCCTCATGTGGGCGTTTCTTGCGTCGGACTGCATGTTCTTCGGCGCACTGATCTCGACCCACCTGATCTACCGCCTCTACCCGCCCGCGGGTAATCCCGAGCCGACCGNNNTCTTCGACGTNCCGCTCACGTCNTTCTCGACGTTCATCCTCCTCATGTCGTCGCTNATGATGGCGCTCGCCGTTGAACGCCATCCAGAAGGGCAACGTCCGCAGCATGCGTTTCTCGCTGCTCACGACCGCNTTCTTCGGCGCNATCTTCCTCGGCTGCCAGGTGTATGAGTTCTGGCACTTCGTCTTCGACAAGAAGATGACGATCACCAACAGCATCCTCGGCACGACCTTCTTCACCCTCACCGGCACGCACGGTCTCCACGTGCTCATCGGCGTGATCTGGCTGATGTCGATGTATTTCTACTCCTTCACCGGCCGCGTCGGCACCAAGGAAGCCATCGACGTCGAAACCATGGGCCTTTACTGGCACTTCGTCGACATCGTCTGGATCGTCATCTTCACCGCCGTCTACCTGCTCGAATACCTCTGATCGCGAGCCGCGTTCATCCGAACCTCGATCTCCGCAAAATGAGCACTCCTCCCGTTTCCATTCCCACCGAGCCGCGCGAACACGGCGACGAAAACAAGTTCTGGGCCTACGTGCAAATCGCGATGCTCCTCGCCGTCATCACCGGCGTCGAAATCGTCGCGATCAACCTGCCCTTCGCGAAGTGGCTGCTCGTCACCGTCCTCGTCGTCCTCTCGCTGGTGAAGTTCCTCTTCGTTATCTTCTACTTCATGCATCTGCGCTGGGACAAAGCCTTCTGCACGATCCTGTTCTTCATCGGGCTCGTTCTCGCCGGCGGCACCATGTGGGCGCTTCTCGCCCTCTTCTCCTTCGAAGAAGGCAAGCCCCTCACGTCCATCGCCTCCCTCGCGGAACCCGCCGCCGCGCTCCTCGCGCGCCTTGGCCTGACCGCCCTCGAATTCTCCCCCCGCAAGGCGGCCCCGAAAAGGGCCGCCTTTTTCTTTCGTCAAAACGACCGCGTCACGCTCACCCGCAGCGTCCTCGGTTCCGCCGGATGGAAATGCAGGTCCGCCACGCCTTCCGCCGCCTCCCCCGGCAGCCGCGACTCGTAGAAATACGCGATGTCGTGATTCTCCCGATCGAACACGTTCAGCACCTCCGCCGACACCTCCCACGCCTTCCCGCGCCAGCCCAGCCGCAGGTTCGACGTCAGCGACGAAGGCGCCCACTCGCTCCCATCCTCGATCAACGGCTGCGCGCTGAAATACCGCAGCCGCACGCTCCCAAACCACCCCGACTTCGCCTGAAACGTCGCTCCCGCCGTCACCACCCGGGGAATCGAATTCGCGATCCGATCCTCGTCTCCCGCGTCGCGATACCGCGCCCGCGTCACCGCGAGATCCGCGTCGAGCGTCAGCCACGGCGTCACCCGATAGAAATTCGCCCACTCCAACCCGACCCGCCGCGTCGCCCCCGCCGCCTCGGTTCCGCCCGCGTCGCCCACGAACACCAGCTCCGAATCCAGCGTCAACGCCCACACCGCCAGCGAGCTCACCCAGCCTTTCGCCGGCGTCGCGCGCACCCCGATCTCGGCTCCGCGCGATCGCACCAGCGGATCCACCGCCTCGGCCACCTCGCCCGTCACCGGATCGACGCGAATCGTCGTCCCGCGCGCGTCGTTGCTGTGAAACGCGTCCCCAAAATTCGCATACACCTCCGTCCCCGCCCACGGCCCCAGCACCACCGCCACCTTCGGCGTCGCGATCGCCGCCGTCCGCTCGCCTGAATTCGCCGCCACATCGCTCTCCACGTCGAAACGATACCCGTCCACCCGCACGCCCGCCTCCGTCCTCAGCCACGCGTTCCAGCGCGTTTCGTTCTTCAAGAACACCCCCGCGCTCGCCTCGCTCACCTCGTCCTCGCGCACCGTCGCCAACCGCCGTCGCTGCGCCGTCCGATGCAGCCCCACCTCGTCGATGAAGTCCGCGCGCACCTGCACCCCCGCCGTCGTCGTTCCCCGCGGTCCCGTCCACGCGTGCGACGCCGCCCCGCCCAACACCACGCGGCGATCCCGCTGGTTGAACTGATCGCCGTCGTCAGGATCGTCCAGGAAGTAGGTGAAATTCGAATACAGATCGAGCCGGTAGCGCAGCGCATAGGCGTTCAGTCGCGTCGTCCCGCCCGCCCCCGCGATCGTCGCGTCGAACGCCACGCTGATCCGCTCCGACTCCCCGCCCGCCGTCGGATCGACCGTGCCGAACCGATCCAGCTCCCCGGTCTCCACCGCCCGCAGCGGAATCTGGTCCGTCGCCGTCCACGTTCCGCGATACGCCATCCCCGTCACCCGAAACTCGCCCGCACCCGCCCTCCAGTGATGTCGCACGAACCCGTTGAACCGCCTGAAATCCTCCTCCACGTGCCACGGTCCGTCATCATGCGTCGCCTCCACCGCATACGTCGTCGTTCCACCGCCCGCACTCACCGAGTCCGCCACCACCAGACGCGCAAACCCGTTCTCGCCCACGGTCGCACTCGCGATGCCGCGCGGCATCACGTCGAACAACCGAAACTCCGCCGCTCCCGCCGCCGAGAAATCCCCCACCGCCGCGTCGAACGGCCCCTTCCCATACTCCACCTGCCGCACCAGCTCCGGGATCACGTAGTTCAAATCCGAATACCCCTGCCCGTGCGCATGCGTTCGCATGTTCACCGGCAGTCCGTCCACCGACACCGAAAAATCCGTCCCGTGATCCAGGTTGAATCCGCGCAAAAAATACTGGTTCGCCTTCCCGCCGCCCGAGTGCTGCGTGATCACCACGCCCGGAATCACCTCGAGCAGCTCGCCCCGCCGCAGCCACGGCCTCGCCTCCAGTTCCCGCGCGCCCACCAGCCCCTGCGACGCCCCCGTCGCCGTGCCAACGAGATCCGCCCCGCGTCCTTCGACCACGAGCCTTTCCAATAGCGTCGCCTCGTCCGGCGGCGGATCCGACCAGACCATTTGGGCCCGCAGCGCCTCGGCGCCGCAAGCGATGAACATCACCAACACCCCGCACGTCCACGCGCGGGAAACAGGAATAGAAAAATACATCGGATAAGCTGACAGGTTTCGTTTTGCGCCCGCGCGTCCGCTCCAAACGCGTCCCACGCGAGCAATCACACGCGTCCCCGGTGGAACGAGTCTCCGACCCGCCCCTTTCCGGCTCGCGCCGCATTCCTTCACCGTCAGCCCAACCGCGGCGGTCCGTGCGGCGGCGGCGCCCTCCATACGCCCGCCTCCGCCACGTCACCGCTTCGTTCCTTCGCCTCCCGCACTCGCGGCGGGAGAAATTCGTCCGTGCGCTCTACCTCCAACGGCGCCACTTTCCACGTCAAGTCCGCCGGCACCTGCTCCGATTCCGGCCGCTCCGGCAGCTCCGCCGCTTTCGCCAGCACGCCCTTCATCGCCACGCCGGTCAACAACTCCGCCACACCCGCCGTCAGTCGCTCCTGATGCGAAAACGCCCGCGCCTCGCCCGCCCAGACCATCGCCACCGCCATCGCGCCTTGCGGCGTGTTCGCACACACCCACGCCACGAGCAGCGCCCAGAAGGGCCATCGCCTCACCCGAAATCGTTTTCTCATCCGGCTCATGCTCGCAGCCCCCCTTCAGCAATCGCCGTGCTGAGCGCCGCCCATCGTCACGCGAGTCCGCATGCCGGACAGAAAACGCTCACCCTCCCAGCCAGCGCTCCAACAGCCAGTAACCGCCCAATACCACCGTCGCGATCGAGGTCCATTTGCGCACCGCCCGAGCCCGCCGCTCTTCCTTCGCCAACCGCCAGAAAACCGGCAGCACCACCGCCGCGATCGCCACCTGCCCGAGCTCGACGCCCAGGTTGAAACTGAACAGCGGCATCGCGATCCCGCCGCCGTCGCGCCCCACGCCGAAATCGCGCAGCACGTTCGCAAACCCAAATCCGTGCACCAGCCCGAAGATCAGCGTGATCACCCCCCGTCCGCGCGGCACCTCGTCACCCCGCCACAAATTCTCCACCCCGACCAGCACGATCGACGCCGCGATCGCCACCTCCGTCACCTTCGCCGGCAGCCTCACCCAATCCATCGTCGCCAGCCCCAGCGTGATCGAATGCGCCACCGTGAAACACGAGACCACGATCAACACCGACCGCAGATCCCGGCACACCACCAGCAGCGCGAGCAAAAACAGCAGGTGATCGTAGCCCGTCCAGATGTGCTCCACGCCGAGCTTCAAGAACGCCCCAAAACCCGCGCGCCCCGCCTCCTCTCGCCCGCCTTCCGCATCGCCCCATTCCGTCCCGTTCACCGTCGCCGCTTCCACCGCCCGCGCCACCTCCGCCCGCGCCAGCGCGCTCGCAGCGACCAAAACGAAAACCGTGACGACAACGCGAATGAGCGACATGGCAGCGCCGCGAACAATCAACTCGCCGGACGCGCTGCCTCACTGCCCACCCGCCGCCTTCCACGCAATCGCAATTCCTCCCGCCGTAGGTCGCGAGTTCGCTCGCGCTCCGCCGGCCTTACCACACCACCGGATGCCGCTGCCCGTTCGTCACATTCACGAACCCCACCGGATCCTCCTCGCTCGGCGCCACCAGCACCCAGTTCCACGGCGTGCAGGTCAGAAACGCCGCCGTCAGCATTTTCGAGAAACCCGGCGCCATCGGAAAGCCCGCGTGCGGCGACACCGGCATCCACTCGATGTTCGCCGTCGCTTCGACCAGCGCATCCATCTCCTGCGCCACGACCTCCGCCGGCCGTTGACTCATGATGCCGCCGATTTCGTAGAGCACCGTCGCCGCCACTTTGCCATCGTCCACCAACACCCAGCCGCCGCCCTGCTCCGCGAGCTGATTCACCGCCAGCGCCATCGCCTCGTCGCTCGTGCCAAACACCCAGATGTTGTGGATGTCGTGCATGTAGGTCGACGCGATCGCCGAGTTCGCCTTCAACGGCCCCGCATTTCGCCAGAACATTTTGGATACGCCGCGCTGGTGATAACGATCCACGATCGCCACCTTCGAAATGTGCCGCGCCAGATCCCGCTGCACCGCGCCGTCCACCACCGGCAGTTCCTCCGTCACAAAATCCGGCGCAAACCAGAACGGCTCCAAAATCGCCGCCTTCGCCGTCGCGCCCGCGCCTTTCGGCGCCGCGATCTCAAAATCCTTCGCCGTGAGCGTGCGCCCGATCTTCACCGTGTTCCGCGCCCAGTCCGGATACTCCACCTTCGGAATATCGAGCAGATACTTGTCGTCCTCCGCCGCCAGCACGCCGTCGCAAAACACCCGGCCAATCTTCACCAGCTTCGGATCGTCCTTCAGCAAAATCACGTCCGCCGCCCGTCCCGGCGCGATCGAGCCCACCAGGTGATCGATCCGCCAATGCTTCGCCGGATACAAACTCGCCATCGCAAACGCCGCCTCCACCGGCGCCCCCGCCGTGATCGCCAGCCGCACGTTGTAATCCATCGTCCCGCTCTTCAACGAATCCGCCGCGTCACGATCGTCCGTCGTGATCGCACAGTTCGACCAGTCCTTCAGCCCTTTCTTCACGAAATACGGCACCAGCGTCGGAATCGCATACGGCGTCATCTGCACGCAGATCCCGCGGCTCAACTTGCTCCACCCTTCTTCCGTCCCGCGCGCCGAGTGATCGCTCGACAACCCCGCCGCCGAAAACGCGTTGATCACATGATAATCGCTGATCCCCGCCGCGTGCCCTTCCACCACCCCGCGCGAATCCCACGTCGCCTGGATCACCTGCCACATCCGCGAATACCCCGGATTGCTCGCATCCGCCACCGCCGGCCAGTCCATCACCTCATCCAGCCCGAGCACGCGGACGTCCTTCGCCATGTTCGCGACGATCTCGTCGTAACCGTAATAACCGCCGCTGAACTCATACGCCGTCGGCGGCGTCGCGGAACTCAACGCCACGAAATGCTTGAACGGCGATCCCGCGTCGCGCGCCTTCAACCAGAACTCCACGTTGTGCTCGCCGTCGACGTTTCCGTATTCGTGCGTGCCGTCGACCGTCCACGTGTTTCCATCCGGAATCACCAGCGCCGCCTCATACTCCGGCGTCACATGCGTGCTCTCGATGTGCTTGTGCGACTCGCCAAACCCCGGAATCGCCCACTCACCCTCCGCCATCACGATGTTGTCGCATTTCCCCGGCCACTGCCCCACCGGCCCCACCCACGCGATTCGTGGCCCTTTGATCACGATGTCCTGCGCCTCCTCCCACTGCAGCGTGAACACGTTCAACACCGTCGCCCCGCGAATGATCAAATCCGCCGGCTCCCGCCCCAGCGCCACCTGCACGAGCTGCTGACGCAACTTCGTCTCCGCGCTGAACTCGAACTCCGCCGCCGTAACGCTCGTCGACGCCAACGCCACCGCCAGCACCGCGCACCTGAAAAAAGAAATGTGGGTTTTCATGAAGCGCCTCTCCCGCGAGCAGCCCCAGTGCCGGTCTCCCTACCATCGCACGTTCGTCCGCATCGCGGACAGAAAAACGCCGCCGCTCAGAAAAACGCCCGCAGCACCGTCCAATACAGCCCCACCGTCGCGATCGCCGCGCACAGCGGCACCACGATCGCCTTCCGATACCACGGCTTCTCGCGAAACCAACCCACCGCGAGAAACGCGATCGCGATCACCGTCAGCTGCCCGAAATCCACGCCAAAGTTGAACGACAACAGCGCCGTGAAAAATTGATCCTTCGGCATCGGCACCTCGCTCAAACTGCTCGCAAACCCCAGCCCGTGCAGCAGTCCGAACATGAACACGACCACCAGCCGCGTCGGACGCAGCTTCGGCCAAAAAATATTCTCCACCGCCACATACGCGATCGACAGCGCGATCAGCGGCTCCACCACCCGCGCCGGCAGCGAGAAAATCCCATACGCCGAAAGCCCGAGCGTCGTCGTGTGCGCGATCGTGAACACCGTCGTCTGCGACACCAGCGGCCGCCACTGCGGACTCAGGAAAAACAATCCCAGCACGAACAGGATGTGATCCGTGCCCATCGGCAGGATGTGCAAAAACCCGAGCCACAGAAACTGCAGCACCGTCGAAATCACCCGCGCCACCTTCAGCTCGAAGTCGGTGAACTCCTCCGCCTTCGGCCCCGCCGCCGGCGGGGCTTCCGCCACCTTCGCGCCGCTCGCCTCACCGCTCGCCGCCGCCTCCGCCGGCGCACTCGCCGCCACCGCCTCGACCTGCGGCATCGTCAACGTCCGCGTCGCCACCCCCGGCAGCTCCAGCCACCGCGTGAGCAGCAAGCCCGTCGACGGCACCGAAAACGTATACGCGAGCGGAAACTCCACGCGCGCCATCATCGTCGGCACCAGCCGCAATTCGCGCACCGGCGCGTCCAAGCTTTTTCGATACAGGAACGTCGTCATCGCCGCGACGGTCTGATCGCCCACTTTCTCCGGCGGCACGTCCGGCAGCGACCAGCTCGCCGTCGTCATCTCGAGCGGCGCGCCGTCCGCCTGCAGCCCGATCTCCGTCAGCAGCTCCCGGCTCATCGGCTCGAGCCGCGCATCCTGCGCCGCCTTCGGTTCGCGCAGCAGCGCCCCATACGCTTCGTAGTCGCCGAGCAGTCGCGACAAGTCCACGTCGAGTTGCAGCGTGAACTCCACGCCCGGCGTCACGGTCACGAGCACGCGCGTGATGTTGAGCAGATGCGCGTGCAGCGTCGTTGCGACGCCGCACGCCACGAGAAGAACCAGCCACCAGCGCCGCCATTTCATCACCGCGCCGCCTAGCAGCCCCGATGCCACCGGTGGGGCGAGGCGTCCCCGCCGAACCGCCACGCCAGTCACCCGGAAGATTCGCCTCACTTTCACCACACCACCGGATGTCTCGCACCCGTGGTCACGTTCACCAATCCCACCGGATCCTCGTCGCTCGGCGCGACCAACACCCACCTCCACGGTGAACACGTGAGGAACGCCGCCGTGAGATATTTCGGGAAACCCTGCGGCAGGTTGCGGTTGTTCTCCTTCGGCGGCGGCATCCACTCGAGCGTGTCCGCGATCTCCGCGAACCGCTCCGTCTCCGCCGCCACTTCCGCCGGCGGCCGCTGGCTCATGATGCCGCCGATCTCATACACGATCTTCGCCACCACTTTTCCTTCGCGCACCAGCACCCAGCCGCCGCCTTGCTCCGCCAAGGTGTTCGCCGCCAGCGCCATCGCTTCGTCGCTCGTGCCAAAAATCCAGATGTTGTGAATGTCGTGCATGTAGCTCGCCGCGAGCGCCGAGTTCGCACTCAGCGGCCCCGCATGCCGCCAGAACATCTTCGCCACGCCTTTCCCGTGATAGCGATCGACCACCGCCGTCTTCGTGATGAAGCGCGTCAAATCCCGCTGCACCGCGCCGTCCACCACCGGCAGTTCCTCGGTGATGAAATCCTCCTTGAACCAAAACGGCTCCAGCACCGCCGCCTTCGCCGTCGCGCCCGCGCCTTTCGGCGCCGCGATCTCGAAATCCTTGGCCGTCAGCGTGCGGCCAATCTTGATCGTGTTCCTCGCCCAGTCGGGATACTGCACCTTCGGCACGTCGAGCAGATACTTGTCGTCTTCCGCCGCCAGCACGCCGTCGCAAAACACCCGCCCGATCTTCACCAGCTTCGGATCCTCCTTCAGCAAAATCACGTCCGCCGCCCGCCCCGGCGCGATCGATCCCACCAAATGATCGATCCGCCAGTGCTTCGCCGGATACAAGCTCGCCATCGCAAACGCCGCCTCCACCGGCGCCCCCGCCGTGATCGCCAGCCGCACGTTGTAATCCATCGTGCCGTTCGTCACCGAATCGTAGACGTCGCGATCATCCGTCGTGATCGCGAGGTTCGACCAGTCTTTCAGCCCTTTCTCCACCAGCAGCGGAATCACCGTCGCAATCCCGCTCGGCGTGAGCTGCATGTAGATTCCCTTGCGCAGCTTGTCCCAACCTTCCTGCGCGCCGCGCGCCGAATGCTCGCTCGACAATCCCGCCGCCGAGAACGCGTTGATGATGTTGAAATCCGTCAGTCCCGACGCGTGCCCCTCCACCACGCCGCGCGTGTCCCACGTCGCCTGGATCACCTGCCACATCCGCGAATAGCCGGGATTCGTCGGATTCGACACCGCCGGCCAGTCCATCACTTCATCGAGCCCGAGCACGCGCAGGTCCTTGCCCATGTTCTCCACGATTTCCTTGTAGCCATAATAACCGCCGCCGCGCTCGAACGCCGTCGGGGGCGTCGCCGAACTCAGCGCCACGAAGTGCTTGAACGGCGATCCCGCGTCGCGCGCCTTCAACCAAAATTCCACGTTGTGCTCGCCGTCGACGTTCCCGAACTCGTGCGTGCCGTCGACCGTCCACGTGTTTCCATCCGGAATCACCAGCGCCGCCTCATACTCCGGCGTCACATGTGTGCTCTCGATGTGCTTGTGCGACTCGCCGAATCCCGGAATCGCCCACTCGCCCTCCGCCATCACGATGTTCTCGCATTTCCCCGGCCACTGTCCCACCGGTCCGACCCACGCGATCCGCGGCCCTTTGATCACGATGTCCTGCGCCTCCTCCCACTGCAGCGTGAACACGTTTAACACCGTCGCTCCGCGAATGATCAAATCCGCCGGCTCACGTCCCAGCGCCACCTGCACGAGCTGCTGACGAAGTTTCGTCTCGGCGTTGAATTCAAACGAAGCCGGTGCCGCCGCCTGCAGCGCCGCGAAGAGAAGAACATGGACCAAACCAAAAACGGTAAATCTGCGCATGATGAATCGGAGAAGGAAGTTTCAGGGAACGAGAGGAAAGGGGACGCCGCACGTCCTCACGCGGCGTCCCCGTGCAACCCCATGATCAGAATTTATAGCCAATACTGATCTGGTAATTGATCGGCAGCTGCGGCAGCACGGTCAGATCGCCGAAGGAGTCCGGCGACAACGACCGGAAGTAGAACTCGTCCGTCAGGTTGTTCACCGAAACCTTGAAGGTCCACGGACCCGAGCTCCACGACACGTTCGCGTTCACCACCGTCGACTCCGGCAGCACGAAGAGCTGCGACGAGCCCGTCGCCACGCGCGCCGTGTAGATCGCGCCGACCGTCGCCGTCAGCTTGTCGGTGAACGAATACGTCCCATACAAACTGAACAACCGGTCCGGCTGCCCCGGCCGCTCCGCGAAAAAACAGCGTCGCCGGCAATGTCGCGCGCAACGTGCCCCCGTTCGCCATCGCCGGATCGTTGCCCGTCACGATCGGCGACGTGTAGATCGTGCGCTCCGTGAGCGGATAAAACACCGTCTTCTGAAACGTCGCCGCGCCCGTGATGCTCAACTTCGGAATCGGCACGAAACGCAGATCCGCCTCGATGCCTTCCGAACGCGTCGCCGTCGCCGTGTTCGTGATCGGATCGAACGACGTCCGGTTCTGCCGATACGCCGCCACGCCCGCGAACAGCTTTCGCTCCAGCAACTCCGCCTTCACACCAATCTCGCGCAGCTCGGAGTCGTAAAGCGGCTCCGTGCTCACGGCCGACACCGCCACCTCGCCCGTCTGGCCCATCACCGGCGTCGGCTGCACCGCGAACGTCGCATACGGCGTGATCCGGCCCGGCAAATCATACGACAAACTCGCGGAATATCCGAACGAGTCCTCGCTGTTTTCCGCGCTCGCTCCCGTCGGTGTCGACGACTTGAAGTCGAAGAAATCCTTGCGCAAGCCGAGCATCAGCCGCGCGTTTTCCCCGATGTGCACATTGCTCAACAAACCGAAGCCCACGTCCGAATACGTGCTCTGCGTCTCGGAAATCCACGTGTTGAGGTCCGGCCGCACATACGAGAGCCACGTGCGATCGTTCGGCGTCGCGCCGCGCGACAAATCCCGGCGGTTCGCCAGCTCGAACAAGAAGTCCGCCCGCGCCTGCACGTCGTAGTAACGATAGCCGGCCACGTATCCGTTTTCCAAACGCAGCCAGTCGTTAACGCGCACGTTGTGCTCGATCAGAAATTTCTGCTCGAACGAAAACGCCTCCTGCATCTGCGAGAATCCGTAGCTCGCGTGCTTGTAGCGATCGAGGTAGTCGATGAAGAGCTTGCTCGTGATCTTCAGGTCCGGACTCGGATCCGCGAACACGTCGAAAAAGAACCCGAAGCTGTCCGACTCGCCGCCGTCGATCGAGTCGATCAACACCTGGCTCCCATCGAGCCTCACGTTGCCCACCGTCGCCGGATCGAGCTGATACTGCGGCCCGAGCACCGGCGGCGGCGTGCCATAAACCCACACCGTCGTCAGCCCGCCCGCCTGCGCCTGCTCCGCCAGCGAGATCGCGCCGTCGCCGTTGTAGTCGAGGTTCAGCAACGGCTGGCCCGCGCCGTAGATTCCGTGATCGATCAATTCCTGCGTCACGCGATTCCAGCCCGCGTTTTCCGTGCCGCTCCAGTAGTGATACTGCTCGCCGAACTCGATGCGGATCGTCGGCGTCACATCGATGTTGAACGTCGTCTGGATGATCAGCTGATCCTGGAAGCCGTTGTTGTAATAACTGTCGGAGTTCTCGAGCAGCACATAGCCGTAGTAACCGGCGCGTTTGCCAAACACCTCGCCGGGCCCGCCGACTTCCGCCGTCACGATCCGCTTGTCCCACGAGCCAAACGTCGCCTTCACCTCGCCCGTCGGTTTCTCGAGATAACGTCCCGTCTGCGCCCGTGCCGCCTTCGGCACGAAGTTCAGATAACCGCCGACCTTGCCCGGCCCATACAGCGGCGACGGCGGTCCGCGCACGATGTCGATGCGATCCGACGCCGCGATCGGCGTCGGATAATTGCCCGGATTCTCGATCCGCTTCATCCCGCGGAAATACGTTTCACCCGGCGTGCCGCGCACGTCGATCTGCCCNNCGATGCCGTAGAACGAACTCGTGAACGTCCCCGGCGCGATCGCCACGAGATCGTTGATCGTCGACACGTCGTAGCGTTCGATGAGCTCCGAGCTGATCACCGAGATCGAGCGCGGCGTCTCGCGCACCGTTTGCCCGAGCCCGAACACCGAGCCGGTCTCGTCCGTGGGCACGAGCCCATACGGGTCTCGCCGCGATTCCTCCACGGCAAATTTTTCCAGCGTGATGATATCGTCCTCGGCCCAAAGCGAGGCGACGGCGCCGGCGGCGATCGCCGCCAGAACGGCCCGCCACCGACGTGAATGACTGTAATGTGTGTGTTGCATGTGTTGGTTCTCTTGGCCCCGCAGTTTTCGCGAGCGATTGTCGGTTGTCCGGCCCGCGACCCGCTTGCCGCCCTCGCCGAGCACGGCATGTGCCCCCTCGCCCACGCCGTGCCCGGATTCAACCGAGTGTCCGACTGGCGGACAAAATTCGCATCACGCGCCGCCGTTCGTCACCACACCACCGGATGCCGCTCTCCCGTGGCCACGTTGATCAGTCCGATCGGATCCTCGTCCGACGGCGCCACGAGCACCCACGTGCGCGGCGTCGCCGTGATGAACGCGCCGATGATGTTCCGCGGCAATCCCGGCGGCTGCGGAAACGAACTCGTCGGCGACGGCGGCATCCACTCGATCTCGTCACCCGCGTCCTCGAGCGCCTCCATTTCTTTCGCCAGCACCTCCGCCGGACGCTGGCTCATGATTCCGCCAATTTCGTAAACCACCTTCGCCGCCACGCGGCCGCGGTTCACCAACACCCAGCCGCCGCCCTGTTCGGCCAGGGTGTTCACCGCCAGCGCCATCGCTTCGTCGCTCGAACCAAACACGCCGATGTTGTGCAGGTCGTGCGTGTAACTCACCGCGAGCGCCGAGTCCGGCGTCAGCGGCCCGAAGTGCCGCCAGAACGCCTTCGCCACGCCCTTCCCGTGATAGCGATCCACCAGCGCGCCTTTCGAAATGAACCGCCCCATGTCCCGCTGCACCACGCCGTCCTTCACCGCGAGCTTCTCCGTGATGAAGTTCGGATTGCTCGAACGCAGTTCCAGCACCGCCGCGTTCACCGTGTCGCCCGCCCCCGCCGGCGCACGAATCGCGAAATCCTCCGCGGTCAGCTTGCGCCCGATCTTCATCGTGTTCCGCGCCCAGTCCGGATACTCCACCTTCGGAATATCGAGCAGATACTTGTCGTCCTCCGCCGCGAGCAATCCGTCGCAAATCACCCGCCCGATCTTCACCAGCTTCGGATCGTCCTTCAGCAGCACGATGTCCGCCGCGCGGCCCGGCGCGATCGATCCCACGAGATGCTCGATGTGCCAGTGCCGCGCCGGATAATAACTCGCCATCGCATACGCCGCCTCCACCGGCGCCCCCGCTTCGATCGTCACGCGCACGTTGTAATCCATCGTGCCCTGCCGCACCGACTCCAGCGCATCACGATCGTCCGTCGTGATCCCGATGTTCGACCAATCCGTCAGCCCTTGCTTCACCGCATACGGGATCACCGCCTGAATCGATCCCGACGGTTTCAACTGCAGAAAAATTCCGCGGCTCATCTTGTCCCAGCCTTCCTGTGCGAAACGCACCTGGTGATCGCTTGAGAGTCCCGCGCCCGAAAATCCGTTGATCGTGTCCCAGTCGTCCAGTCCCGTCGCGTGCCCCTCCACGACGCCGCGCGTGTCCCACGTTCCCTGGATCACTTCCCACATCCGGTTGTAACCCGGATTGCTCGGCTCCGACACCGCCGGCCAGTCCATCACCTCATCGAGGCCCAGCACGCGCAGGTCCTTGTTCATGTTCTCCACGATCTCGCGATAGCCATAGTAACCGCCGCCAAACTCATACGCCGTCGGCGGCGTCGCGGAGCTCAACCCGACGAAGTGCTTGAACGGCGATCCCGCGTCGCGCGCCATCAGCCAGAACTCCACGTTGTGCTCGCCATCGACGTTCCCGAACTCGTGCGTGCCGTCGACCGTCCACGTGTTCCCATCCGGAATCACCAAGGCCGCTTCATACTCCGGCGTCACGTGCGTGCTCTCGATGTGCTTGTGCGACTCGCCGAATCCCGGCACCGCCCACTCGCCGCGCGCATCGATGATGTTGTCGCATTTCCCTTTCCACTCCCCGACCGGCCCGACCCACGCGATCCGCGAGCCTTTGATCACGATGTCGACGTTCGGCTCCCACTTCAGCGTAAACACATTCAACATCGTCGCACCGCGCACGATCATGTCCGCGGGCTCGCGCCCGAGCGCCGTCTGCACCAGCTGCTGCCGCAGCTTCGTCTCGGCACTGAATTGAAAAGGCTCGCTCGCCGTCGCCACCAGCGCGGCGGCCAACGCAAACGTCAGGGGAAGGAGGTCTCGCAACAGTTTCATCGCCGCGCCTGCGAGCACCCCAAATGCCTGCGCCCCCGCGAATCCCCCGCCTGTCCGCAACGCGGACAACATTCGTCCGCGTCCCGCCCCGACACGCGTCAGGCCAGATTGGATACATCCAATCCGGCCCGCTCGCGCCCTCCCGCTTCACCTCACCGCACGATCGGAAACGTCGCGCCGTCCATCAGGTTCAACAACCCGCCGGGATTCCCTTCATACGGCACCACGAGCCGCCACGTCATCGGCGTGCACGTGATCATGCAGTAGCGAATGCGATGCGGAAAACCCGGCGAACCCGACCAACGCATCTGGTCCGCCACCGCATACATCGCCTCCTGCTCGCGCGCGACCTGCGCCGGCGGCCGCGCCGCCATCAAGCCGCCAATCTCCATCTGCACATACGCCGCGACCTTGTTGTCGCGCACGATCACCATGCCGCCCTGCAACTCCGCGATCTTGTTCACCGCCACCGCCATCGCCTCGTCGCTCGTCCCGATCACCGTGATGTTGTGCAGATCGTGCGACTGCGAACTCGCCACCGCCGAGTTCGGATCCAGCGGCCCGAGCCCCGTCCAGAAAATCTTCCCGATCTTCCCCTGCCCGCTGTAGCGATCGACCGTCGCCGCCTTGATGATCTCGCGCGACAAATCCCGCTGCACCACGCCGTTCACCACCGGCAGCACCGCCGTCTTCTGCTCCGGCTCGCGATAGTTCGGCTCCTGGATCGCCGCGATCACCTCCGTCTTTCCCGCCGGCGCCAAGATCTCGAAATCCTTCGCGGTCAGTTTCCGTCCGATGTTGATCGTCTTCGTCGCCCACTCTGGCCACGCGATCTTCGGCGTCTTGAAGATGTAGTTGTTTCCTTCCGACACCTGCACGCCGTCCGCAAACACCCGCTCGATCTTCACCGCCTTCAGATCGCTGATCAGCACCACGTCCGCGAAACGCCCCGGCGTGAGCGAGCCCACCCATTCGCTCACGCGGTGATGCCGCGCCGGATAATAACTCACCATCGCATACGCCGCCTCCACCGGCGCCCCCGCGGCGATCGCCACGCGCACGTCCTTGTTGAGCGTGCCGAGCTCGAGCGTCGCCTGCGCGTCCAGATCGTCCGTCACCAGCGAAACGTTCGACCAGTCCTTGATCCCCTGATCGACGAAATACTTCACCGTCGGCGCGATCGCCGCCTTCTTGATCTGCAGAAACACCCCGCGCTGCAGCTTGCGCCACGCCTCGTCCGGAAAACGCGTCTCGTGCTCGCTCGCCAGCCCCGCCGCCGCAAACGCGCTGATCCGCGTCACGTCCAGCAATCCCGACCCGTGCCCTTCGACGACTCCGCGTCCGTCGATCGTCGCCTGGATGTTCTCCCAAATCCGCCCGTAGCCCGGATGCTTCGGATTCGACACCGCCTCCCAGTCCATCACTTCGTCGAGCCCGACCACCCACGGATCGCTCGCCATCATCTCGCGGATTTCCTTGTAGCCGTAATACCCGCCGCCCCACTCCCACGCCGTCGGCGGCGTCGCCGAGCCCAGCGAGGGAAAGATCTTGAACGGCACGCCCTGCTTCCGCGGCGTCAGCCAGAACTCCACGTTGTGCTCGCCGTCGACGTTCGAAAATTCATGCGTCGCCTCGATCGTCCACGTGTTGCCCAAGGGCAGCACCATCTCGGCCTCCCATTCCGGCGCGAGCAGCGAGCTCTCGATGTGTTTGTGCGACTCGCCGAATCCAGGAACCGCATACAACCCCGTCGCATCGTGCACCGCCGCCGCCTCGCCGCCCCACTCGCCGCGCGGCCCCACCCACGCGATCCGTTTGTCGCGAATCACGATGTCGTGGTCCTTCATCCACGTCAGCGTCCGCACGTCCAGCAGCGTCGCGCCGCGAATGATCAGGTCCGCCTTCTCGCGCCCGAGCGCCACCTGCACGAGCAGCTGCCGCGTTTTCACTTCGTCGCTGAACTCGAACGCCGGCCGGTTCTCCGGCTTCACATACGCGCCGCTCGCGACCGAGCCGACGCCGATCGCGCACCCGACCGCGACCGCTTTCACCACCAGTAAGACCCTCGAGAGAGAAATGTGTGTCATGCGTGGCCCGCCGGATTGAACCTTCACCCGCCCGCGGCAACGCCCGATCCGTCATCGTCCGCATTGTGGTCAGTAATTTTATTCCCGACCACGCGTCGCCTCCCCTCGCACCACGACGGCCCCGTCTCGGCCCGCGCGCGGCTTCAAGCCAGATGCAATATCCCTCGCTGCAACGCCGCCGTCACCGCCTGCGTGCGATCGTTCACCTGCAGTTTGCTGAGGATGCTGCGCACGTGCAGCTTCACCGTCACCTCCGTGATCGAAAGCGCCGCCGCGATCTCCTTGTTGCTCTTTCCATCCGAGATTCCGCGCAACACGTCCATCTCCCGCGCGCTCAGATCCACATAGCTCACGCGCTCCGCCAGCTTCGCCGCGATCGTGGGCGTCACATACCGCTCGCCCGCGTGCACCGCGCGAATCGCGTTCAACAACTCCTCCCGCTGCGCCGCTTTCAACAAATACGACGCCGCGCCCGCCTGCAGCGCGCGATAGATGTCCTCCACGCCGTCATACGTCGACAGCATGATGATCTTCGCCGACGGAAACTCCTGCCGGATCGCGCGCGTCGCCTCCGTTCCCGTCATGTCCGGCAGCCGCAAGTCCATCAACACGATGTCCGGCTTGTGCGCGCGATAGAGCTCGAGCGCCTGCCGACCCGTCGACGCCTCGTAGCGCACCGCCAGGTCCGTCTCCGCATTGATCGATCCGCTGAGCCCGGCGCGCACCACGAAATGATCGTCAACGACCAGGATCGAAATTTTCCCGTTCTTTTTCATGAAATCCATTCGCGCCCGCCCCCTCGCTCTTCTGCTCGGCGAGCGTCACCAGCACTTCGGTGCCCGCGCCCAGCTCGCTGTGCAGGCTGAACCGCGCGCCCAATTTCTCCGCGCGTTCGCGCATGTCGAGCAGCCCGAAATGCCCGCCGCTCACCGAGAGCGACGTATCCGTTTCGAAACTACGCCCGTCGTCGCGGATGCGCAGCTGAAACTTCCCCGGTCCATACCGGCAAATCACCTGAATCCGCCGCGCCCGCGCGTGCTTCACCGCATTCGTCACCGCCTCCTGCCCGATCCGCAGCAGATGCGTCTCGGTCCGGATCGGCAGCCGGCGTATCCGTCCTTCCACTTCAACCGCGATCTCCGGCGCCTCTCCCGTCGACAACGGCTGCACCGCTTCGCGCAACGCCGTCGGCAGGTCGTGCCGCTCCAGGAGATGCGAGCGCAAATCCCACACCGAGCGCCTCACTTCCTCGAAACTCCGCCGGCTCATCGCCCGTGCGCCATTCAACAGCGATCGCGCCACCTCCGGCGTGTGCTCCATCTGCGCCTCCGCCGCATCGAGCTGCATCGTGATCGCCGCCAGCTCCTGCTCCACCGTGTCGTGAAACTCCCGCGCGATACGCGTGCGCTCCTCCGTCACCGCCTCGTGGCGCACCTTTTCCTCGATGATCTCCGTCTGCTCCCGCACCCGCCGCCGCAGCACCACGACCCACGCGAGCGCGATCGAGATCGACACCAACAGGAGCCCCATCGCCCACAAGAGCCTCTGCAGCGTCCACCACGCGGGCGCCTGCAACACCACCACATCCGCCGGCGAATCGAGCCGAAGCTGAAACGACTTCGCCGCCGTCACCACCGTCGGATTCCAGTTCTCCGTTTTCTGCACCACGCACACGCCGGTCACCTCGACCCAACTCCCGTCGCGCAAATGCGCCAGCCGATCCGTCTCCTCCGCGTCCGGCAGGTAGGCGTTGAAAATCACGTTGTCCGTTTTCAACACGAGCAGGTGCTCGTCGCCATTGCGCACGCGACGGAGCAACTGCGCCGTCATCCGCACGAGACTCGCATCGTGATAACTCGAAGCATGCGAGCCGCCCAACGCTTCGTCCGCGTTGATGCGCCGCGGCTCCAAACGCCCGATCCTTCCCGTCCGCCGAAACGTCGCATCCTCCAACATCGGCCGAAACTGCCCCAGCGCCGGAAATCCCGTGACCTCCACCTCGTCGCCTCGCCGCACCGTGACATTCGACGTCGTGCGCACCTGCAGACCAATGCCGCGATCTTCAACGAACAGCTGCTCGCTCGCCGCCCGCGCCGTGACAATGCCCCGCAGCCGCACCCGCGTGCCCGGCGCGGCTTCCGAGCGATAACGCAAGAGATCGCCCACTTTGACCTCCGGCACCGCGTCCGGCGCCTCGACGATTTCGAGCTCCGCACGGCTCGGAATGGCCAGCCACGGCGCGCGGAATTGTCCGCCCTCATTGAAACGGCTGGCGCACACACCGCGCACGCGCACCGTCGCCCCGACGAGCTGCTCCGCGTCCATGCCGTGCGGCGCCGATACAAACCCGCTCAACCGCCCGCCGTTCACCGCGAGATCGATGAAAAGCCCCGCCTCCACCGTCGGCTGTCCGCGAATCGGCGGTCCAAACTCGCGGCCCGGCCCCGTCGGCGGATCGAGATAAAGCCCGCTCCGCTCCAGTCGATGAACCTGCCGCACGAAGCCGGTCACCTCCACCCACTGGCTCGTCAGCAAACCGGTGATCAGGTCGTTGTAAGCCGCCGGCTGCGCCGCAGGCAGTTCTCCTTCTCCGACCGGCTCGAGCGTTTCCGCCACGATCACCGGCGCGAACTCGCCCGGATCAACGTAGCCCGTGATCTCGAGCACGCGCCCCGGCGGGGGCGAGACCGATCCCCGGGGCATCTTGATGAAGATTCCGCCCGTCGAATCGTGCACGAACAGCCCGCGATAGTTCGGATCGCTGAACGTCACCACGGCGCGCACCGCCGCCGGAATCTTCGCCGACAGCTCTTCCGCCCGGAGCGCATACACGTCGCTCACTTCGCGAATCATGCGCTCGCCCGCCTCGCTCGCCGCGATCCTGTATCCAATTAATAGCGACATCGCCGCCGCCCCGCACCAGCGAAGCGCCGCACCACACAGCGCAATCATGGAGTCGATTCGAGAGGCGGCAAACATCGGGCGGCGGCCAAGCTAGAGCCGCGCCGGAAGCGCGTGCAAAACAGATATTCGGCCGGGAGCCATGGGGACACTCATCCAAGAAAGCAAACGCCAGCCTGACCGCCGCCGCCCGCCGGATCGAGTGCTCAAAAGTATTAGCCGCATCTACCCCCTTTGCCCCCCTGACAAACCTCACGCGGCCCCGTCTGCTCGGCCCGTGCCTGCTTTTGCCCCTTTGATGCGATTCCTCGCCGCCGCCCTCGTCCTCTCCACGTTCGCTCGCGCCGCAACCTTCGGTGCAGACGTCCAAATCTCCGTCGATTGGCAACGTCGCACCGGCCTTGACGCCACTCCCCTTCATTTCGGGCTCAACGTCTTCCAGGGTTTCGATCCCGCCATCGCCGGCACGCCGGGCGACCCCGCCTACCGCCGCAACGTCGCTTACATGCGTCCCGGCATGATCCGCTACCATCACGCGTTCCAAGCCCGCGCCAGCACCGAATCCGCCGGCTGGATACTCGATCCGCAAACCGAGCACTACCGCTGGGACGAAGCCAAGATCCGCGCCGCCCTCGCCGGCGCGTATCCGTTCAACCCCGTCGTGATGATGTCCGTCGTGAGCTGGCCCGCCTTTCTCGACGACGGCGCCGGCAAACTGAAGCCCGAGCATTACGACGCCTTCGCCGCCTTCTGCGCCGATCTCGTTCGAATCATCCATCGCGATCTCGGCTACCGCTTCCCGTATTGGGAGGTCACCAACGAAAAAGACGGCGTCTACTTCGGCGATTGTCGCGAGCTGGGTGAAATCTATGTGCGCGCCGCCCGCGCCATGCGTGCCGTCGACCCCACCATCAAGGTCGGCGGCCCCGCCTTCGGCAGTCCGGAAAAAGGCGTCAACTTCGAGGAGTTCGTCGCCGTCGCCCACGCCGAACTGGATTTCATCTCCTACCACCAATACCCGAGCTCCTCCCTCAACGACTCCGACGCGAAGATCTGGGACCTCGCGCAATCGCTCGGCACCATCACCACCAACGTGCAGCGCAAACTGCGGGAGTTCACCGATCGTCCGATCGAAACCTTCCACAACGAATACAACATCAACTACCGCTGGCGCAGCGCCGCCGTCATCGACCCGCGCATGACGACCATCAAGGGCGCCGTCTTCGACGCCCTCGCCATGTTCTCGATGATCGAAGCCGGCGTGACCGGCATCGCCGCGTGGAACGAGGGCGACGCGGTATTCGGCAAGCTCGACGATCCAATGGACGGCTCCGGCAAACGTCCCGCCGCGCACCTGTATCATATTTTCAATACCTGGATGACCGGTGCCGTCGTTCACTCGTCCAGCACCGATCCGAAGCGCGTGGCGTCCTTCGCCGTCGAGTCCGACCGCGTCTCGTCCGTCGCTCTGGTCAATCGCGCCGGCCAACCGTGCTCCGTTCGCCTCACGTTCGCACCCCAGAACAAGAAGACGCGCGCCACGCTCCGCCTCGTTTCCGCCGAAGGACTCGCCGAAACCGAACTTCTTCCCGCCATCGCCGCGGGCGACACCCCGCTCGAACTTCCCGAAGACGCCATCGCCGTCGTCACGTTCGAAGGCTCGGCCCACTAAGCCGCATCCCCGCCGCAACCCTCTCCGCTTCCGGAGCTGGCCCCCATGCCTCCACTCTTCCACGGCACCGCTTACTACCCCGAACTCTGGCCCGAAGCCGATATCGATCACGACATCGCCGAGATGACGCGCCTCGGCATCAACGTCGTGCGCATGGGCGAATTCGCCTGGTCGACGATGGAGCCCAACGACGGCGAAATCTCCCTCGCCTTCTTCGAACGCGTGATCGATCGCCTGCACGCCGCGGGCATTCGCACGATCTTCTGCACGCCTACGCCGACACCGCCGATCTGGCTCACGCACGACCATCCCGAGCGCCTGCACGTCGACGTCGACGGCCGCCGGATGATCCACGGCTCACGCCAGCACGCCTGCACCAACAACCCCGATTTCCGCCGCTACGCCCGTCGCATCGTCGAGGCGATCGCGCGCACACTCGGCCGCCATCCGGCGCTCGTCGCCTGGCAAACCGACAACGAATTCAAATGCCACGTTGCCGAATGCTATTGCGCGAGCTGCCGCACCCAGTGGCACGAGTGGCTCGCCACTCGCTATGGCACGATCGATCAACTGAACGAGCTCTGGGGCACGCGCATCTGGAGTCAAAGCTACCAACGCTTCGATCAAGTCCCGCCGCCCGCCCGCACCGCGTTTCTGCACAACGCTTCCCTGCTCACCGCGTATCGGCTTTTCACACACACAAAGCTCGCCGAATTCCAAGCCGAGCAGCTCGCCATCATCCGTCAACACACCTCCGCGCCGATCACCCACAACAGCGAACCCGGCTTCCACCTCGACAACGAACTGCTCTTCCGCGATCTCGATTTCGCTTCGTTCGACCACTACCCGTCCGCTTCGGACTACCGGCGGATGCTGTTCCGTTTCGATCTGTTCCGCAACGCGACCCGCTCCCGTCGGTTCTGGGTCATGGAAACCAGTCCGTCGCACAACGGCTGCCTCACCGAGGTCACCCAATCCGCCCATCCTTCCGCCTTCGTCGGCGCGCTCGCCGCCTCGGCCTACGCGCAAGGTGCAGAAGGTTTCTCTTATTGGTTGTGGCGGCAGCAGCGAACCGGCTGCGAACTTCCGCACGGCTCGATCCTCAGCGCCTGGCATCGCCCCGCCACCGGCTACCGCGCCGCGGAAACCGTCGACCGCGTCCGCCGCGCTCTCGAACCGCTTCTCGTCGGACGCACGCTACGCGCGCCGGCCGCAGCCCTCACCTACTCCGATCGCGCCCGCCACATGTGGTCCGTCGAACCGCTCATGAGCGGACTCGAGCGCGTGGACGGTTTCGATTATCTCGAGCGCGTCGCCGAGTGGCACGATTTGCTGCGCGCCAATCGCTGCCCCCGCGATCTCTGTCTTCCCGGCGCCCCGTTGGACTCCTATCGCCTGCTGGTCACGCCGTTCGTCCCGCATTTGCCCGCGGACTTCGTCACTCGCGTGACACAATGGGTCAAACGAGGCGGCACGTGGATCGTCGGCCCGATGACGAACTGGCGCACGGAAGAACACACCGTCAACACCGACGCCGGCCTCGGCTGGCTCGAATCCTTCGCCGGCATCGAAACGACCTCGATCTCTCCCCTGTGGAAAACCGGCACCGAGGGCGACGCTTTCGGCCTGCGCGCACCGCTGCGTTCTTGGGGCGCCTTCTTCCGCCCCACCACCGCGAAGGCCATCGGCGAAGTCGTCGCAGGCGATCTACTAGGCGAGGCCTTCATCGCCGAACAACCCCACGGACAAGGCCGCGTCGTTCTCCTCGGCGCCATGCCCGACGGCGCCGAGGGCCGCGCGATGCTCGATCGCCTGATCCAACATTACGCGACCGCCGCCAACATCACGTTCGACGATGAAACGTCCGCCGACGTCGTCACCTCCACCTGGCTCCGGCGCGACGACGAACTTCAGATCGTCGTGAATCTCGGCGCCGCGCCGGGAAGCATCACTTTGTCGCGCCCTGCTATCGATGCGACCACCGGCGAGCCCGTCGCCACCGGCCGACTCGAACTTCCCGCGCATCACTGGCGCGCTCTCCTCCACGCGTGAGATGAACGTCGCCGAGCCGCCCACTGTTTCCCCGCCCGAGCCGCCACGTGCTCTCGCGCTTCCGCGCCAGCACCCCTGGCTTCGCCGCGCGCACGCGTATTTCTCTCCCGGCATGTGGGTGATCGTCGGCCTCGCGCTGGTCTCGAGCGCATTGATCGTCGCCTGGCCGCCGGCACCGCGCGAAGGCAGTCCATTCTGGATCTACAACGACGTTCATCGCACGACCTACGAGCCCTTCATCGCCGCCTGGAATCGACGTCATCCCGACAAAGCGGTCGACCTGATCCTGCTTCATCAGACCGCCCTCGAGCGCCGCCTGCTCTCGGGATTTCTGTCCGGCACGCCCGTGGCCGACCTTGTCGAACTCGAGCGCGCCCAGGCCGCGCGCGCGTTCGCCGGTCCGCTCTCGCAGGTCGGCTTTCACGATCTCACCGATCGCGTCCACGAGGAAGGACTCTACGACCGCATCAACGCCCCGACGTGGACCCCGTGGATTTCGCGCGGCCGCGTTTTCGGAATTCCGCACGACATGAATCCCGTCCTGCTCGCGTATCGCGCCGATATCATCGAAGCGGCGGGCATCGATTTGCCCGCGCAGGTCGAGACCTGGGACGATTTCTACCGCGTGCTGCGCCCGCTGATGCAGGACCTCGACGGCGACGGCCGCCACGATCGTTTCCTCCTGAACGGCTCCACCAACAACGAGCTCTTCCTTGAAATCATCCTGCGGCAGGCCGGCGGCCGCTTCTTCGACGACGAGGAGCGCTTGTGCTTCAACGACCCCGTCAACGCCCGCACCCTCGCGCACATCACCACTTGGCTCACCGGCCCGCGCCGCATGTGCACCGACGCCCCCGAATACAGCGCCGCCGGCCACAAGATGCGCCTCGACGGCACTGTATTGTGCGCGGTGATACCCGACTGGATGACCGGCCAGTGGAAAAGGGAACTGCCCGGCCTTTCCGGAAAGTTGAAACTGATGCCCGTGCCCGCCTTCACGCGCGGCGGTCGACGAACATCCGTCTACGGCGGTTCGATGATCGGCGTCACGAAAACCGCTCCGGACTTCGAGGCCGCCTGGGATTTCGCCAACGCCCTCTACATGTCCCCCGAAAGCGCCGAGGTGCTGTATCGCGGCACCGGCATCGTCTCACCCGTGAAGGAGCTTTGGTCGCTCCCCATCTACCACCAGCCCGATCCGTATTTCTGCGGTCAACCCGCCGGCGCGCTCTTCATCGCCCAGGCGCCCGACATCCCTCTGCGCACCGCCTCTTCCTACGAACGCATCGCGATCGAGCGCCTCCTGACGGTCGCCACGCTCCTCGTCGCGTATGCGGACCGGGAGCAGAAATTCACCGTCGACGAACTCGTCCCCGAAGCGCAACGCCTCCTCGACATCGAGCACGCCGCGATCGACGCCCAAATGAAACGCAATGTCTTCCTCCAGGAATAAGTCCCTCGCGCGCGCCACGCACCCCGCCTGGACGCCGTGGTTTTTCCTCGCGCCCTTCCTCGCGATCACCGCGATCTTCGTCGTGTGGCCGCTGGGCGGATCGCTCGTGCTTTCGTTTCAACAAACCTTCGGCCCCGAAGCCACCAAGGTCGTCGGCTGGGACAACTTCAAATTCCTCCTGCGCGATCCGCTCTTCTGGAAAGCCGTGCGCAACACCACGCTCTACGCCACCGGCTCCGTGCTGCTCCAACTCCCGCTCGCGCTGCTGCTCGCACTCGCGCTCAACCACCCGCGACTCCGCGGCCGCACGCTCTTTCGGCTGCTCTTCTTCCTCCCTTCGCTCGTCGGACTGATCTTCGCCGGCGTCGTCTTCTCACTCGTTCTCGAGACACGCACCGGCCTCCTCAATCACTCGCTCCACGCGCTCATCCCCGCCTTCGATCCGGAGTTTCCCTGGCTCTCCCGCTACCCGATGGCCGCGCTGCTTCTGTCCGCGCTCTGGCTCTACGTCGGTTTCAACATGATCTACTTCCTCGCCGCGCTGCAGAGCGTTCCGCGCGATCTGCTCGAAGCGGCGTCCATCGATGGCGCGAGCGCGTGGCAACGCTTCCGTCACGTCATTCTCCCCGAGATCACTCCGGTCACACACTTCGTCGTGCTCCTCTCGCTCGTCGGAAGTTTTCAGATGTTCGAGTTGTCGTGGGTGTTGTTCAACAACACCACCGGGCCGAATGACGGCGGGCTCACGATCGTGATGTATCTGTATCGCACCGGCTTCATCGTCGGCGACCTCGGCTACGCCAGCGCCGTCGGCTGGGTGCTCGCGCTGCTCCTCATCTCCTTCAGCTGGCTGCAACGTCGGCTGCGGGTCCGTTCCGCCGAAGGAGGCGTCGCATGAATCGCGCTCAACTCTGGCTTCCCGTCCTCTACGTGCTGCTCGCGGTCTTCGCGGTGATCATGGTCGCGCCGTTCGCGTGGATGATCTGCGCGTCGCTCAAGAACAAAGCCGATTTCTTCGACGCGCTCTTTCTGCCCGGCGGCAACGGCTTCCTCGGCGTCGCGTGGGACCGGCTCACGCTCGAACACTACCAACGTCTCTTCGCCGAACACGGCGTGCACCGCACGCTCGTCAACTCGATCTTCCTCTCGTCCGTCATCAGCGTCCTCGCCACGCTCTTCACCGCGATGGCCGGTTACGCGCTCTCGAAATTCGAATTCCGCGCCCGTGAAATCCTCACGTGGTTCGTGCTCGCGATGCTCGTCATTCCCGCGCCGCTCCTGCTCGCGCCCGGCTACCAGCTGCTCCACCAGCTCGACTTGCTCGACAGCTATTGGGGCCTCGTTCTTCCCGCCGCCGCTCCCGCCTTCGGCGTGTTTCTGTTTCGCCAATCGATCCTCAACTCCGTCCACGGCGAACTTCTCGAAGCCGCGCGCATCGACGGCGCCGGCGAGATTCGCATCTTCTTCCGCCTCGTGCTTCCGCTCGTGCGCCCGATGGCCGGCGCGTTCCTGATGATCACATTCCTCGGCGTCTGGAACAACTTCGTCACCCCGCAAGTCGTCCTGCAAACACCCGAGCTCTTTCCCCTCGCCGTGATGATCAACAATCTCCGCGGCCTTTACGGCACCGACTACGGCCTGCTCATGTCCGGCACGTTTGTTTCAATCGCCCCCGTCATGTGCCTCTTCCTGCTGCTGCAAAAAGAATTCATCCAGGGCCTGACCAGCGGCGCGGTCAAAGGCTGATTCCTCCTCCCCCTTATGAACTCCACGCGGTTAATTCTCTCAACGCTTCTCGTCTTCTCGTTTCTCTCCGCCGTCCGCTCCGCACCCTATCTCGATCTCGGCCCGCTGCTCGGCCACGTCGGCCCAAACGAAGCCAACCTCTGGGTCCGCGGTTCCGAACCCGCGCGCGTTTCGGTCACGGTGGGCACGGAACCCGACCTCTCCGATGGCCGCACCGTCGAAGGCCCCGCGCTCACGTCCGCCGCGGATCTCACCGGCATCGTCCGTCTGCCCGACCTCGCTCCGTCCACGCGCTACTACTACCGCGTCGATCTCGACGGCGCGCCGGCGATGCTGCGGCCGTATCCGCATTTCACTACGCCACCGCCGGTCGGAACGCCCGGCCGCGTCCGCATCGCATTTTCGTCGTGCGTCGGCCGCAACGGCGCCGACACCGCCGCCATCTGGGCCGACCTCGCCGCGCGCACGCAATTCGACCTGCTGCTCATGCTCGGCGACAACCATTACGCCGACTCCACCGACCCAGAGGTGCAACGTCCCGCTTACTACGATCATCGTCGCGTGCTCGGCTACGCAGACATCTCCAGGCGTGTTCCGAATTACGCGATCTGGGACGACCACGATTACGGTCCCAACGACAGTGGCGCCGATGCCGCCGGCAAGGAGCGTTCGCTCCGGACGTTCAAAGAGTTCTGGCCGAATCCCGCCTTCGGCCAGCCCGACAATTCCGGCATCTACTTCCGCTTCTCCCGCGGCGATATCGATTTTTTCATGCTCGACGTCCGCTATCACCGCTCGCCCAACCGCGCACCCGACGACGGCACGAAAACCATGCTCGGCGCCGCCCAGCTCGCCTGGCTGAAACGCGAACTCCTCGCCTCCCGCGCCCGTGTGAAATTCATCGCCAGCGGCAGCGAGTGGCAGCGCAACAGCCACCTCGACTCCTGGACGAGTTTCGCTCGCGAGCGCGAAGAACTCTTCGCGTTTCTCCGCGACGAAAACATCTCCGGCGTCATCCTGCTCTCCGGCGATCGTCACTTCACCGCCGGTTATCAAATCGACGGCCGCTTCCTCGAGATCACCGCGGGTCCGCTCGGCAGCAAAAACTATCCGTCCGCCAATCTCCCCGACATGTTCCTGAACCTGCCGCTCGGCAAGATGGGCGCGGTCCTCGACATCGACACCACCCTCGCCGACCCCAAGGTCGCGCTCGAGGTTTATCGCGCGGGACACGGCCGCGTCTACGAGCGCGCGTTCACGTGGGACGAAATCGAAGGTCGCACGCGTATCGAACCCCTTCCCGTCGGCGCCCGCCCGAAACTCGACTGATTCCCCTCCTCTCCATGGCTCGTGTCGTTCTGAATCATCTCGTCAAAGAATACGTCGACCCGCGCGGCACGAGCGTTCGCGCCGTCGACGATGTGAGTCTCACCGTCGAAGACGGCGAGTTCATGGTGCTGGTGGGGCCCTCCGGCTGCGGCAAAAGCACCACGTTGCGCATGATCGCCGGACTCGAGGCGATCACCGCCGGCACCATCGAGATCGACGGCCGGGCCGTGAACGACGTCGCGCCCAAGGATCGCGACATCGCCATGGTGTTTCAGAGCTACGCGCTCTATCCGCACATGACCGTTTACGAGAACATGGCGTTCGGTCTCCAGCTGCGGAAACTCCCGCGCTCCGAGATCGAAGCCCGCGTCGCCGAAGCGGCCGACATGCTCGGTCTCCGCGATTTTCTCGAACGCCTGCCCAAAGCTCTCTCCGGCGGACAACGCCAACGCGTCGCCCTCGGTCGCGCGGTCGTGCGACGCCCGAAGGTCTTCCTCTTCGACGAACCGCTTTCCAACCTCGACGCCAAGATGCGCGTTTCCATGCGCGCCGAGATCTCGCGCCTGCACGACCGGCTCGGCGCCACGATGATCTACGTCACCCACGACCAGGTCGAAGCGATGACGATGGGCGACCGCATCTGCGTGATGAAGGACGGCCGCGTGATGCAAATCGCCGAACCGCTCACCGTCTACGACCGCCCGGAGAATGCTTTCGTCGCCGGCTTCATCGGTTCGCCTCCCATGAATTTCCTGCGCGGCGAACTTCGCTCCGCCGACTCCCGCTGGTATTTCGTCACCCACCATCACGCCGAATCCTGGTCTCTCCGCCTGCCCTATGGACTCGGCGCCCAGGCGGCGCGCGCCGCCGATGGCGCGGTGATTCTCGGGATCCGCCCCGAGAACGTTGAAATCCTCCCCGACAACCAACGCCCCCCGGCGGACCTCATCGCCGCTCCGGCGCACGTCGAAGCCGTGGAGCCGCTCGGCGCCGAAACCTTCGTTCACCTTTCCGCCAGCGGACATCCGCTCATCGCTCGCGTGCCGTCCTCTCTTCGTCCGATTCTCGGCGAACGCATCACCGCCGCATTCAATCCCGCCCGCTTGCATCTTTTCGATGCCCAAGCCGGCTGGACCCTCTAGCTTCCTCACGCCCATGCGCCCGCTCCACTCCTCTTTGTCGCCTTACACGTTCGTTGCCTTTGTTTCGGCTCTCGCGCCCGCCGTCGCATCGGCCCAAACCCCGCATCCCGAAGATCCCGCCGCACGCATGGAAAGCGCGCTGCTCTGGACGCAAAGCTCCGGCGAATGGCGCGCCCTATGTTATCAAGGCTGGAACATCGCCCGCGTGCAGCTCGATGCCTTGCTGCCTCAGCCTCGCACCAAACCGCCCGCGGTGGTCGTCGACATCGACGAAACCGTGCTCGACAACAGCCCCTATCACGCCGGCCTCATTGTCGCCGGCGACGGCTCGATTCCGAAGTGGGCCGACTGGATCAACAGCGCGAGCGCACAGCCGATTCCCGGTGCTCTCGAATTCTTGCGCTACGCGGTGTCACGCGGAGTCGAAGTGTTCTACATCAACCAACCGGACCGTCGCCGAGGAACCGGCCACGCTCGAAAATCTCGAGAAATTCGGATTCCCACAGGTCGACAAGGATCACGTGTTGGTCCGCACCGCCGAGGGCAGCAAAGACCGCCGCCGCGCCACCGTCGCCGAGCAACACGACATCCTGCTGCTGTGCGGCGACAACCTCGGCGACTTCGCCGGGTTCGACGATCGCACCGTCGAGGATCGCAACGCGATGACCGATGAACTGCGCGGCCAGTTCGGCCGCCGCTTCATTGTTTTCCCCAACACCTTCGTCGGCGACTGGCAGTCCGCCCTCTATCGCGCGCCAACACGCCAACCCGGCGAAACGCGCGAGCAACAACGACGCAAACATCTGCGTCCGTGGCACGGTAAGTAATCAGCAACCGCTCGCTCTCGCCATGTAGGCGCCTGCTCGTAGGCGCATGCATGGGCGCGAAACGTCCCTCGCTCGGCGGAGCTACGACACCGCCGTTCCCCGTGCCCTCCCGTAGGTTTGCGCGCTCTCGCGCCACCTACTTCCAAATCCCCGCTCTCGTGCGCACAAAAAACCCGGGGCGCTCCCTCGCGTCCCGGGCTTCAGCCCACTATCAAGATTGCGAAAGTAGGGACGCCTCTTCCGAGGCGCCCGCAACGTTCATCGTTAGAACTCGAACGTGTTGGTCAGATACCAGCGACGTTCCGGCGCCAGGCGAGCCACAGCGACGTCGCCCCACGGCTGCGCCGTGATCGCGATCGGCGTGTCGTCGCCGATCAGATTGCGCGCGCTGAGACGAACGCGCCATTTGACCCGATCGTTCCAGAGCTTGCGCGAATAGCCGATCCAGGCGTCGACGTTCGTCTCGGCCGGCGAGTAGTAGGGATTCGCCACGTCAATGCGGACGACTCCGCTCGCCTCGGTCGTAACCGGATATCCGATACCGATCTTGTCCTGCCAGCGCACACCGGCACCGACGCTCCAGCCATTCAAACGGGTGTCGCGGGCGAAGGTGTAGTTCGCGACGAAGTTGACGCGCCATTTCCGCTGCTCGGCGCTCGCCGACCCTTCGGTGGCGAGGATGGTTTCATAGGGCACGTAGACATTCGTCTGCAGCCATTCGCCGAAACGCAGGACGTTGGGCGACAACTGCGAGTCGGGCGTGCCCGGCACCCAGTTCTCCGGATAGCTGCCGCGCGGCTTGCTCGCAAACGAATCCCAGATCGGGCGCATCCGCTCGACAAAATCCTTCAGATTCGGCGCGGAGTTGGTCTGCACCGTTTCCTGCTTGGCGACGTTCAACGCGAGGCGCAGTTCGCGCGTCGGATTGGCAATGATTTCGACTTCGGTGCCCTTCGCCGTGTAATCGGTGGTGTCCGTCACCCCGGCGAGCGGCGTCGAGCTGACGCCGAGATTGCCTTCCGCGGCCGAACCGGTGACGCGCCAGTTGTGGATATCGCGGAAGTTCGCCGGCAGCGTGCTGAACAGCTTTTCAATATCCGCCCAGCGATCGACCTGCGGCGCGGTGTTGTGCGAGGTCACCCAAAAGCCGGCCTGTTGCAGCGTCGCGTTGTTGAACGCGGTGCCGATCACCGACGCGGAGAAACTCGCATTCTTCACCGCCGTCTCGAAACGGGCGACGCGCAGCGAAAGTTTGTTCGACGGGAGCGAAAGGAGGAAGCCGATCTCTTCGGTTTTGCCTTCGGGCGACGGAAGCGAGTCGCCATACATGTTCACGCGACCGCCCACCGGCGTGAAGTTTTCCGAGCGGTTGCCGAACACGCTGAGATCGGCGCCGAACGGAAGACGAATCAGACCGTTGGGCCAGCGCACGACCGCGCTGTAGCTCTTGATCTCTTTCGAAGCGAAGAGCGGCGGCGTCGACGGGAAGTCGAAATCCTCGAAGCTGTAGTGCGGCTTGTTGAGGTCCTGCACCCGCAGGATTTCCTCGCGGACGTAGTAGTCCTCGTCCCGCCGCCAGCCGATCGTGGTGATCAGGTGATTCGAGAGCCAGTTGCTGTGCAGCACGGCCGCCTGCGACTTGATGACCTCGCGCGTCGCTTCGCCGCCGCCTTGTTGTTCGGACAGATACGTGTTGGTCACGGCGATATCGCCCTGCGCCGAACCGGTGGCCGGCGCGGAGAAGTAACTCGTCGGCACGATCATGTTGCTCGGAATCTCCGGAATCCGAATCGGCTCGAGGATGAGCTTGCCGCCCGTGTCGAGCACCGAGGGTCCGATATAGGCGAAGATGCCGGGACGGCGATTCGTCGAACCGATGTTGGTCGAGATCGAGTCGGCGATTTCGCCGAACGTCACCAGACGCGTGTGATAGTCGATGCGATCGTGCGCCTGGTCCTCATAGAGGCCCGTGAGCGAGTGGCGGCCGAACCATTTGCCGAGGCCGGGTTTCAGATCGTTGAAATCGTAGCGCAGGTAGGCGGTGGCGCGGAACGCCTCGCGTTCCGAGTAACGATGCGGCCACCGCGACTGGCCGTAGATCATGTAGGGGCGGCCGACGTTCGGATTGGGCTGGCCGTTGGGCAGCATGACGTTCGGGTCGACGCGCACGTGGTTCGACTGGTTCATCGACATGAACGAGTTCTTCGCGTGCACATCGTATCGCTGCTGGTCATACGCCAGCTCGATGCCGATACGATCGTTCCACGCGCGCTGCTCCAACGCGATGTTCGCCGAGTGGAGCGAGTCGCGCTGCCACGAGGTTTCGTCGAGCATGCGGTTCTTGAAATCGAACGCGCTGAAATCCGTGAACCCCTGGACCTTGATGCCCGCCGGACGCTCGGCGCCGAAATAGCTGCCGGGCAATTCCGCGATGTTGAACGTGCCAAGGAAATTGATGCCGTCGCCGGCCAGGTCCCGGTTGAGGAGCGGATGGATGACGTTGTTGCGGATGCGATTCAACTGCGGGCTGCCGCTGCTCGGAGTTCCTCCGCGAAACGCAAAGTCCCACGTTTTGGCATCGGATTGCGAATAGACGATGCCGACCTGGTCGAAGAACTGCGCCTGCCCCATGCTGATCGGAACGAAGTTCGTGGCGTTCTGCGACGATGCCAGCGGATTGCGCGCCGGGTCGTCGTAGTAGGACCAGTCAAACATCGGCATGCCCGCCTCATACCACGCTTCCGACACGCTGTTGAAAGGCAGCACGGTGATCGGACGGTTCGCGTGCGAGTTGCCCGTCTCGAAATTGCTCCGGAGCACCGTCGAGCGAAACGGCTGATACGTGACCGCGCCATAGACGCGCTTCTTGTGCTCGAAGGCCGGACGCTGATTGTAACGCTCCTCGTCATTGAGGAAGGCCAGGCGCACCGCGAGCTGCTTCGGGATCAGGACGTGATTGATGTCGGCCGTCGAACGCAGCGCGTTGTTGTTGCCGTAGCGCACTTCAAACTCGGCGCGGTTGCGCGTGAGATTCGGCTGCAAAAGTCCGGTGTCCACCACGCCCGCGGGGCTGCCCACGCCGAAGAGCACGGCGTTGGGACCGCGGCTGATCGTCACGCTTTCCGTGTTGTAGGAATCCATCGGGATGCTCGTCGCGAACAGCCCGCGCGTGTAGTTCGGCGAAGCGAGGCCGCGCGTGCGCGTGGCGTTCTGCGGCTGCGTGCGCGGCTCGTCGCCGTTCGTTTCAGCCGCGTTGATGTCGTTCGCCGCGCCGGAGTAATTGCCCTGCGTGCCCGCCGCTTCCATGCCGGTGGCGAACACCAGCAATTCATTCGCGCTGGTCGCGTTGATGTCGGCGAGGAAGTCCTTCGTGTAAACCGACACCGATGCGCCGAGTTCGGACAACGGCGTGCTCAGGCGCGTGCCGACGAGCGTCGACATCGCTTGATAACCGTCCTCGCGCTCCGACGAGACCACGAAGGGACTCAGGACGACCGTCTCGTCGTTCTGGGAATGATCTGCGAGCGACGGGGTGGTTGCGGTTTGCGCGTTGAGCGCAGCTGCACCGGCGAACGCGAGCGCAAACAAGCGGCCGAACGGCGAGCAGATCGGGGGCAAGGTGGGTGGTCTCATGAGTGAAGCCAAACGAGCAGATGTGATGTCAGGGGTTTCGGGAACAAGGCCGCTAACCGACCAGTCAACCGCGCGTGCGATGAACCGTGGGGTAGCCGCCGGGATGCTGGCGTAAAGAGCGCGAGCGGAACCCGCTTTGTCACGAGCACATTGGGGTTAGCCCCTGCTAATACTTTCGATCAGCTCGCTTATCCCCACGCCGCTTCCGCGCTCGTTCCCGGCGCGACCGCTGACACCGCACGCGGCGTTTACTCCGCCGGATTCGCTCCGTGCGACCACGCTCGCGCCGAGCGGATCGATCTCCGCTCCGCTCGGCCCTCACCTGCCCGCCGGCAGGTTTCGTTTTCTTTTCGTCAGCGGGCCAGCAGCGCCAGCTCGCGTCGCACGATGATCAACGCCCGCGCCGCCTTCTCTTCCGTGAAACGGAAAAACGGCCACGCCACAAAAATGATCGGCGTGATCGCCGACGGCACCCCGCCCCACACCGCGAACGCGATGTCGTAGGGCGTGCACTCGCGCCGCGCCCACGCGATTCCCGTCGTGCGCGCCTCCTCGATCTCCGCCTGCAGACGACAGTCCATCTTCGGATCCATCAGATCCGGCCGCTGCGTGAGCACGAGCTTGCCCGTCGCCGTCCGATGCAACGGATACACCTCGCTCGACGGCGGCTCGAGGATTCCCGGCTGCGTTCCTTTCGCACAATGAATGTAGCGCACGCCGCGCGCTTCGCCGATGCCCACGCCGACCAGCTCGTCGACCTGCGTCGCGATCGATTGCAGCGTGCGGGCGTAGCGCTGCTTGATCTCCTGATGCGTGTCGCGCGAGCGCCATTGATAAAAGAGCTCCGTCGGACACCACACGCGTCCGTCGCGCGCCACGAGGCCGTATTGCTCGAGCGTCGTCAGCAATCGCAGCACCGTCGTGCGCGGCTGATTCAGTTTTCGCACCAGCAACGCGATCGACATCCCTTCCGGGCGGCGCGCCAACACCGTCATCAGGTCCAGACCTTTGATAAATGACGATGCCACCGCGCGATCCTGTGTTCGCGAACTGCTTTCCCGCGGCTTAACTGCCGCGATCACTGTCTCCATGACTCCATGCATCTCTGCCCTCCATTTGGTGATGCGCAGCGATGCAGCTTTGATGCCCTTAATGCGGAATCTTTTTCATGTCCGCATTGCGGATAACTTCTAGCGTTCATCACCCGCCTTTTTGCAGCGGCACTGCGAAAAAAACTCCCTACTTATCGCCTCCCCTTTCGCACCGCGGCCTTTATCACCTGCTTCCTCATGATCGACTGGCGTCACTGGCACAACGAACCCTATCTCGTCGGCGGCCTCGTCATCGTCGGCTGGCTCTGGGCGATTCTCGCCGGTCCGCTTCGCAGCCGGCTCGCGCCCGGCGCGCCGTTCCCGCGCGGGCACGCCTGGCGTTTCTACTCCGCGCTCGTGATCTTCTACCTCGCCGTCGGTTCACCGCTCGACCAGATCGGCGAACGCTTCCTCTTCAGCGCGCACATGCTGCAGCACCAGCTGCTCGTGTATCCCGCCGCGATCTTCTTCCTGCTCGGCCTGCCGTCGTGGATGATCGACCGCGCCTTCACTCGTCGCGATCCGCCCGCCCCGCTTCGCTTCCTCGCCCATCCGATCGTCTGCGGAATCATCTACACCGTCGTCATCTCGGTCTGGCACATGCCGCTCCTCTACGATCTCGCGCTCCGCAACAAAGTCGTCCACGTGCTCGAGCATCTCATGTTTTTCGGCGCCGCGCTTTTTTACTGGTGGCCCATGCTCAGCCCGTCCCGCGCCCTCCCGCCGATCGGCCACGCGTCGCAGATCCTCTACTTCTTCGCCGTCGTCGTCGGCATGACGCCCGTCTTCGCCTACATCACCTTCTCCCACGAAATCCTATATCCAACTTACGAATACGCCCCGCGGCTCCTCGCCAACTTCACCCCCGCCGACGACCAGCTCCTCGCCGGCGCGATGATGAAGCTCGTCGGCACCTTCGCCGCCCTCGCCGCCGTCGCCGTCGCGTTCTACCGCTGGTATCAATCCGGACCGGCATCGCTGGCCACCCGTCGCTAAACGTCGCCGCGCCAGAACTGGCGCAAAACGCCGGTGTCTGGCTTGGGATCATGGACGTCGTCCTGCTCCATAACTCCGGCGCCGGAGATGAAGATCACACCGAAAAGAAGCTGCTGCGGCTGCTGAAACGCCACGGCTACAAGGCCACCTACGCCCCGGTCGAGGAAGGCCTCGAGGACACCGCCCTGCTCAAGCGCGCGGAGATCGTGATCGCCGCCGGCGGCGACGGCACCGTGCGCAAGGCCGTCACCCGTCTCGCCGGACGCAAACGCCCCGTCGCCATCCTCCCGCTCGGAACCGCCAACAACATCGCCCGCAGTCTGGGCATCGGCACCAACGTCAACCGGGTCGTCGCCGGCTGGAAAACCGCGCAAACCCGCCCGATCGACCTCGGCATCGCCAAGGGTCCGTGGGGCCGCACGACCTTCATCGAAGGCATCGGGTTTGGCCTGATCAGCCGCACCATCGCGATCCTCGATGCGCTCGACGAGCACGTCACCTACGAGTTCCCCGCCGCCGAGGCGAAACTCCACCGCGACATCTGCGTGCTCGCCGCGCTCACCCACGAAATGCCGCCCGTCAAAGCGCGCGTCCGCACGAACGACGAACGCATCAAGGACGACTTCCTCCTGCTCGAAATTCTCAATATCAGCCGCGCCGGCCCGGGCGTCGTCCTCGCGCGCGACGCCGATCCGGGCGACGGCTGGCTCAACGTCGTTTCCGTCGTGGCCGAGGAACGCGAGAAACTCCTCGAGCGTTTCGAGCGCCACGCCGGCGGCCGCAAAGGTATCCGTCTTCATGAGACAGCGACGAAGCGGATCAAGCTCGTCGTCGATCCCTGCGAACTGCGCATCGACGACAAAATTGCCCTGACCCCCTCCGACTTCAAAGACCTCCCCGACCAGCGCGCCGAAATCGATGTCCGCATCGAACCCGGCGCGGTCCAGATGCTCTGCGGCCCCTGCGAGTGAAGAACGCCCGTCCGCGGAGGCCGGCGCTCCGTCGCCGCCGGAGCTGCGGGAGCGGGTTTATCCCGCGACATGTCGGGGCATAAAGCCCCCACAGTTGTCCATTCGTCCTCCCCTAAAAAAAAGACACCCGCGAAAGCCAAGCTTTCGCGGGCGCTCGATGAGGAACTGAATCCTTCGTCAGCGTTCGCGGCAGACCCACCGTCCGCCGCTACGCTCGATTCGCTCAGGCCGTCGTGGTCGACGGCACGAGATCGTCGATCGAATCGCTTTCGGTGTTCACATCGGCAAACAGCCACGTCGACAGATAGCGTTCCGTGCTCGAGGGAATGATCGCGACGATCTGCTTCCCCTTGTTTTCCTCGCGCTTCGCGAGCTGCAGCGCCGCCCACACCGCCGCGCCCGACGAGATACCGATCGGAATGCCGTCAAGCTGGTTCACCTGCTTCGAGATCGGACCGGAATCCACTTCCTTCACGCGGATCACCTCGTCGTAAACCTTCGTGTTCAACACCGCCGGCACGAAACCCGCGCCGATGCCTTGGATCTTGTGCGGACCGGGCGTGCCGCCGGAGAGCACCGGCGACGCATCGGGCTCGACCGCCACGAGCTTCACGTCCGGCTTCCGCTGCTTCAGCACTTCGCCGACACCCGTGATCGTGCCGCCCGTGCCGATGCCGGACACAACGATGTCCACTTTGCCGTCGGTATCGTTCCAGATTTCCTCCGCCGTCGTCTGGCGATGAATCGCCGGGTTCGCCGGGTTCGCGAATTGTTGGAGAATGATGCTGTTCGGGATCTTCGACGCGAGTTCCTCGGCTTTCGCGATCGCCCCTTTCATCCCCTTCGCACCCTCGGTCAACACCAGCCGCGCGCCGAGAATCTTCAGGAGCTTGCGGCGCTCGATGCTCATCGTCTCGGGCATCGTCAGGATCAGCTTCAACCCTTTCGCCGCCGCGACGAACGCCAGCGCGATGCCGGTGTTGCCCGACGTCGGCTCGATCAGCACGGAGTCCTTCGTGATCTTGCCGGACTTCAACGCATCATCGATCATCGAAAAACCGATGCGGTCTTTCACGCTGGAGAGCGGGTTGAAGAATTCGAGTTTGAGGAGGATCTCGGCCTGCGCGCCATGAGCGGCGGCGGTGCGGTTCAGGCGAACGAGCGGGGTGTTTCCGATGGTCTCGGTGATGTCGTTATGGATTTTAGCCATGGTTGTGTGGGTTATTGGGTGAGAAAGGTATTCAGCGCATCGCCCGCGCGATTGCCGGTCCAAATTGTGGCATAAAACGCCGCTGGCAATTCGCCAGATAAGACGCGCCCCTCGGATTTTCCACTCGGCGCGACGCACGCGCCTCCCTTAGCTCGGCGCGATGACTTGGCAGATCGCCCTCGTCTTCCTCCTGCTCGTCGCAACCTTTGCGAGCTTCCTCCGCGAAAAATACCCGCCGGACGTGGTCGCGCTCGCGCTCTTCGTCGTGCTCATCGCGACCGGTCTCGTGCCCGAGGAAAAAGCGTTTTCCGTCTTCGCCAATCCCGCGCCGCTCACCGTCGGCGCGATGTTCGTGCTCAGCGCCGGTCTCGTGAAATGCGGCGCGATCGACCGCTTCGTTCACCTGCTCGATGGCGCATCGCGTTGGTATTACGGCGTCGTCATCCTGGCGATGGTGGTCCTCGTCGCGACGATCTCCGCCTTCGTCAACAACACGCCCGTCGTCGTCGTTTTCATCCCGGTCGTCCTCAATCTCGCGCGCCGGATGGGCCTCGCCGCGTCGAAGCTCCTCATCCCGCTTTCCTACGCCGCCGTGCTCGGCGGCACGTGCACGCTCATCGGCACCAGCACCAACCTCGTCGTCAACGCCATCAGCATCGACCGCGGCCAGCCGCCGATGTCCATGTTCGAGCTCGCGTGGCTCGGGGTGCCGGTGACGCTCATCGGCGCCGTCTACCTCGCGCTTTTCGGCAAACGCCTCCTGCCCGACCGCCAGATGCTCACGTCGATCCTCTCCACCGAGGAGCGCCGCGAATACATCACCGAGGCGTTCGTGCAGCCCGACTCCCGCGTGCTCGGCCAATCCTTTGCCGAAGCCGGCCTCGTCAGCGCCCGCGGCATTCGCGTGCTCGAGCTCGTGCGCGACGGCGTCGCCGTTCCCCTCGAACCGCAGTCGATCCGCCTGCAAGCCGGCGACCGGCTCATCCTCGCCTGCCGCCCGAAAGGCATCGTGCACACGCGCGGCATCGCCGGCGTCGATCTCGTTTCCGAACTCCACGTCGGTCTCGAACAAATCGCCGCGCACGAGGGCTCGCTGGTCGAGGGCGTCGTCACGCCGACCTCCGACATCGTCGGCAGCACGCTGCGCGAGCTCAACTTCCGCCAGCGCTTCCGCATGGTCGTGCTCGCGATTCACCGCCACGGCAAAAACCTGCGCGACAAGATCGACACCAGCCCGATCGAAGCCGGCGACGTCCTTCTCATGATGGGCACCGACCAGGCGATCCAGGCCCTGCGCGCCGGCAACGATATCATCCTCTTCGATCAACCGCCGCTCCCCGCGCGCGCCGCGAATCGCCGGCTGCCGATCGCGCTCGGCATCGTCGCCGCCGTCGTCGCGTTCGCTTCGTTCGAAGTNGGTGCCCATCGAAATCGGGCGCGATCGGCCGGCGGCGTCGTCATGTGCCTCACCGGCTGTCTCAAGCCGAAGGACGCCTACGATTCCATCGAGTGGAACATCCTGTTTCTCATTTTCGGCATGCTCGCGATGGGCCTCGCGCTCGAGCACACCGGCGCCGCCGCGCTCGTCGCGCAAAAAACCGTCGCCGCCGTCAACTACATCGTGCCCGCCGCGCACAAGGGCCTCGTGATGCTCGGCTGCATTTTCATCATCACCGCGCTGCTCACCGAAGTGCTCTCTAACAACGCCGTCGCCGCCCTCATGGCGCCGATCGCGATCGGCGTGGCCGAGCACCTCGGCGTCAGCGCGCGGCCGTTCGTCATCATGGTCATGTTCGCCGCCTCCGCCGCGTTCGCGACGCCCATCGGGTATCAGACCAACACCTACGTCTACGGCATCGGCGGTTACAAGTTCCGCGACTTCGTCCGCATCGGCACGCCGCTCAACGTCCTCTGCTTCGTCGTCGCGATGATCGTCGTGCCGCGCGTCTGGCCGCTGTAGGAATCCGCCCATCACACCTCTCCTCCCGCCGTCGCGTTCGCCTCGCTCGCCAACAACCGCCGCGCCAGCGCCCGCGCCTGCTCGCGGATTTCGCGCACCGCGCCCGTCTCCCACAGCACGCCTTTCAGCGGCGCGCCGAGCGTGAAAAGCCAGCCGACTTCGTCGCCGCGGTAGCGCAGCACTTCGCCGGTCGGACGCGCGTTGATGCCAAGGGCGAGCGGGTCGTGATCGATCAGCCCGCGCGCGAGCAGATGGATGAAAAGCGGATGCTGGAACTTCGAGTAGTCCGTGCGCGGCCCGGTGCAGTTGATCACCTTCGCCACCCGCAACGCCACGTGCTGGATCGAGCCGCGACGGCGAAACACCGCGTCCACCCCGCTCGCGTCGACATCCAATGTCTGCAGTCGACCGGCGTGAAATTTCAAGCGCCCTTCCGCCTCCATCCGCGCGAGCACCTCGGCGAGCTGCGGCGCGATCCGATGCCGGTGCGCCTCCCAGAACGGCCGCACGTAACGCATGAACCGGCTGCGTTCCTCCAACGGCCACGCCTGCCAGATCGCCTGCGAATGCGGCCGCAGGCTGTCGAGCACGCCGCGCCAGTCGATGCCGCGCTGCGCCGCCGCGCGCACTTCGCGCCGCACCCGCCGCAAGAGCTCGCGCACGGTCTGCGGCGGCGACTGCGGGTCGAGGAAATTTGGATACACCTCCGCCGGATGATGCACCTGCGGACGCACGCCGTTGCGCGACAACGCGTGGATCGTGCCGCGATGCCCGCGTCGATCGAGTTCCACGATCAGGTCCGTCGCGGTCAACCCCTGCCCCACGAGCAGCACTTCGTCCTCCGGCCCGATCCCGCCCAGCGCATCCGCGCGCCAGGGCACATGCACGTAGCGCGAGGTCCGGTAGATCGGGAGCGGACGCGGAATCGGATACGCGCCCGGCAGATTCCCCAGCGCCAGCACCACCTCGTCCGCCAACAACTCGCTCCCATCCGCGAACACCAGCCGCGCCCCGCCCTGCACCGCCTCCTCCATGTCGACCACCTCGCCTTCGCGTCGCACGAGCTCCACGCCATCCGCCGCCTCCGCCTCGGCTTCGTTCAACCGCGACGCGATGTAGGCGCCATAAAGCCGGCGCGGAAGAAACCCCTCCTCGTCGAACGTTTCCGGCACGCCTTCGACGTCGCGGCTTTCCCGCAGCCAGCGCACGAAATCGTCCGGCGCATCCGGCGTGAAACCCATCTTGCTCGCCGGAACGTTCAACAAGTGATCGGGCGACTTCGTGCCGTAGGCGACACCGCCGCCAAACGGCGGCTTGCGCTCGATCAACACAATCCGCAGCGGAGTCGTCGCGTCGCGCAACAGATGAGTGGCGAGCGCACAGCCGGAGAAGCCGCCACCGATGATGGCGATTGTTTTGGTGGGAGTGGGAAATTCGACCGACATGGAGACCTTCGGGGTTCGGGTGGGTTCATGGTGGGAGAGTTCGCGCGTCGTCTGCGCCGCAGGATTCGGGCCGCCGGAGAGGCCGGCGCGCAAGAAAGAGCGCCGCCGCTATATCGCGTAGTCTTCGCTGAACGAATGCGCCTGACGCAGACGCAGCCGGACGAGGTCGTTCACCTGCAACCCGAGTTCCGCGAGTTCGGCGCGCGAGATCTCGACGTCGACCGGTTCGCGATTCTGCACCTGCTCCAGCGTGATCCGCGCCTGCGCTCCCGCCGCGTGGACATAGCGCACGACCGCGACGACGCCCGTCGCGCCCGGCTCGTCCCTCGTCAGCTCGATGTCGTGCGGGCGCACATACACGTTGCCGTTCGACTCGACGCCGGCGCCGGCCACGGTCACTCCAGCGTGCGCGAGCGACTGCGCGCGCAGCACATTCACGTTCCCAAGAAACTGATACACGAACGGCGTCGCCGGCCGGTCGTAAACTTCCTGCGGCGTGCCCACCTGCTCCACGCGGGCGTTGTTCATGATCACCACCTCGTCGGCGATCTCGAGCGCCTCCTCCTGGTCGTGCGTCACGAACACGGTCGTGAGGTGAATTTCCTCGTGAAACTTCCGCAGCCAGCGCCGCAGCTCCTTGCGGACCTTCGCGTCGAGCGCGCCAAACGGCTCGTCGAGCAGCAGCACCTTCGGCTCGACCGCGAGCGCGCGCGCCAACGCCACGCGCTGCCGCTGGCCGCCCGAAAGCTGCGACGGATACCGCCCGTCGAGTCCTTCGAGTTGCACGAGCTTCAGCAACCGGTGCACGCGGTCGTCGATCTCGGCCTGGGCCGGACGAGACTTCCGCGTCCGCACCTTCAACCCGAAGGCGATGTTCTCCGCCACGGTCATGTGGCGGAACAACGCGTAATGCTGAAACACGAAGCCGACCTTGCGCTTTCCCGCCGGCACCTGGGTCACGTCCTCGCCGTGAAACAGGATCCGGCCGCTGCCTTCGTCGGCCTGCTCCAGTCCCGCGATGATGCGAAGCAGCGTCGTCTTGCCCGAACCCGAAGGTCCGAGCAGCGCGACGAGTTTTCCCTGCGGGACGTTGAGGTCCACGCCTTCGAGCGCCGTGAACGAACCGAACGTTTTCCGAATATTGGAGGCCTGGATGCTCATGCTAAATTTCAGGAGTTGCGGGTTTGCGCATGCCGCCACTCGACGATGCTCTTCAACACCAGGGTGACGATCGCGAGCAGCGCCAGCAGCGACGCCACGGCAAAGGCGGCGACAAAGCTGTATTCGTTATAGAGGATTTCCACCTGGAGCGGCATCGTGTTGGTTTCCCCCCGGATGTGTCCCGAGACCACGGATACGGCGCCGAACTCGCCCATCGCGCGGGCGTTGCACAGGATCACGCCGTAAAGCAGGCCCCACTTGATGTTCGGCAGCGTCACCCGCCAGAACGTCTGCCAGCCGCTCGCTCCGAGCGTGACCGCCGCGTATTCCTCGTCCGTGCCCTGCGCCTGCATCAGCGGGATCAACTCGCGCGCCACGAACGGGAAGGTCACGAAAATCGTCGCGAGCACGATGCCCGGCACGGCGAAGATGATCTTGATGTCGTGTTCCTGCAGCCACGGCCCGAGCCAGCCCTGCAATCCGAACACCAGGACGAAGATCAGGCCGGAGATCACCGGCGACACCGCAAACGGCAGATCGATCAGCGTCGTGAGCACGCTCTTGCCGCGAAATTGAAACTTCGCGATCAACCATGCCGCCGCCACGCCGAAGATCGTGTTCGCCGGCACCGCGATCGCGGCCGTGATCAGCGTCAGCTTGATCGCCGAAATTGCGTCGGGATCGGTGAACGCCGCGAAGTAGGCGCCCACGCCCTGACGAAACGCCTCGGCAAACACCGCCGCGAGCGGCAGCAGGAGGAAGAACGTCAGGAAGAGGAGCGCGACTCCCGTTAGCGTCCATCGCGCCCACGCGGGCTCCTGCGTGGCCCGGCGCGCGTGACCGTGCGCCTGCGTGCTGGTTGATGAAAGGGTGCTGGCAATCGCGGAGGCCATGGTCAGATGCGATGATAACGACGGCTCCACTTCTGGAGCAGGTTGATGAGAAGAAGCAGGACGAACGACACGATCAGCAGCACGACGGCGATGGCGGTCGCGCCGCGATAATCGTATTGCTCGAGCTTCGTGATAATGAGCAGCGGCGTGATTTCCGTCCGCATCGGCATGTTGCCGGAAATGAAGACGACCGAGCCGTATTCCCCGAGCGCGCGCGCGAACGCCAGCGCGAAGCCGGTGAGCAGCGCCGGCAACAACTCGGGCAGGATCACGCGCGTGATCGTCTGCCAGCGGTTCGCGCCGAGACTCGCCGACGCTTCCTCCAGCTCGGGTTCGAGTTCCTCCAACACCGGCTGCAGCGTGCGCACCACGAACGGCAGGCCGATAAACGTCAGCGCGACGAACACGCCAACCTCGGTGAACGCCACCTTGATTCCGTGCGGCTCCAGCCACTGCCCCACCCAGCCGTTGCGCGCGTAGATCGCGGTCAGCGCGATGCCCGCGACGGCGGTCGGCAACGCGAACGGCAGATCGACCAGCGCATCGACGATGCGGCGCCCCGGAAACGAATAGCGCACAAGCACCCACGCGACGATCAGGCCGAAGAAACAGTTCACCATCGCCGCGGCGAACGACGCGCCGAAACTCAACTTGTAGGACGCCAACACTCGTAGGCGATGCGACCGCCGTCACAAAATCGGCCCAGCTCATCCCCGCGGTGCGGATAAAGGCCGCCGAGAGCGGCACGAGCACGATGAGACCGAGATACGCGAGCGTGAATCCCCAGCGAGAGCCCGAAGCCGGGCAGGACGGAGCGTGAAGCGCGTGCAGTAGACATCAGAGATCCTGGGCGTAAGAAATGAATCCGGGATAGGTTTTCAGAATCGAAAGCAGCGCGCTCGTTCCGGCGGCGACCTGGGTCTCGAAATCGGCCTGCGCCGGCGTTTCGAAAATCAGATCGAACGGCTTCGGCCGCTGCTCCGGCGGCGCCGACAAAACGCCGGAGAAACATTGGCAGATCAAACCCGCGCGCGCGGGAAATCCGTCGATCACCGCGCGCGTGTCGATCGGCAGAAACCGGCTCGCCGCCTCGAGCGCGGGCGTCAGCAACGATTCGTTCAACACGCGTCCGTGCGTGTAGCCATAGACGCCTTCGCAGGTGTCGTCCGCATGCAATGTGATGATCCCCGCGAATTCACGCGCGCGCAGCTCGCGTTCGATCGCCGCGACTTCGACCTCGGACGAATTGCGCCAGAACTCGCGGTTCAGGTCCTTGCCCGAATGATTCACGCGCGTGCCGCGCTCGTAGCCGGTCGGGTTCAACACCGGATAAACGAAAAGCTCGTAGCCGGCGGCGAGCGCGGGGTCGGCGACGCAGGCCTTCACGAGCTCGACCAACGACGCGCACCCCGCCGGCTCGTCGCCGTGCAAACCGGCGAACAACGCCAGCCGGATCGGATCGTGGCCCGCGTAAGCTCCGGCGACACGGATGCGCACGATCTCGTGCCGCCGGCGGTCCTGCTCGAACTCCGCAATCGTCTCGATCGTCAAACCCGCCCGAGCCGCCTCCGCGTCCGTCGACGCGCGCAACGGTTCGAGCAGCGAATCGACACTCGGGCGCGAAGAGCGGAGGACGGGAGTTTCGGCGAGAAGGCGGGACATGGTTGATTGATGAGGCTCGAGGTCGGACGGGTCTTTGACCCGCCCGACGAATGGGTTCAGTGCTTCGTGTAGATCTGGTCGAAAACGCCGCCGTCGACGAAATGCGTCTTCTGAGCGTCCGGCCACGAGCCGGCGATTTCCTCGACCGTGAACAGCGGCAGCGGCGGGAAGCGGTCGGGATACTTCGCGAGGATCGCCGGATTCGTCGGACGATAGTGATGCTTCGCCGCAAGTTCCTGGCCTTCGTCGCTGTAGAGGAATTCCAGATACGCTTTCGCGACCTTCTGCGTTCCTTTTTTCGCGACGACTTTGTCGACCCACGCGACCGGATTGGTGGCCACGATGCTCGTCGACGGCACGACCGCCTCGAGTTCGTTGGCACCGAGCTCGCGAATTGTCAGCGCCACTTCGTTTTCAAACGTGAGCAGCACGTCGCCGATGCCGCGTTGCGCGAAACTCGTCGTCGCGCCGCGCCCGCCGGTGTCGAGCGTCGGCACATTGGCGAAAAGCTTCGCGACGAATTCGCGGGCCTTCGCCTCGTTGCCGCCGGGTTGGCGCAGCGCGTAGCCCCACGCCGCGAGGTAGCTGTAGCGACCGTTGCCGGAGGTTTTCGGATTGGGAATGATCACGCCGACGCCGGGCTTCACGAGATCGCTCCAGTCGCGGATGTTCTTCGGGTTTCCCTTCCGCACGATGAAGAGGATCGTCGACGACGACGGCGCGCTGTTGTTCGGCAGACGCTTGGCCCAGTCGGCCGGCAGCAACTGCGCCTGCGTGTGCAGGATGTCGATGTCGAGCGGCTGATTCATCGTGACCACGTCGGCCTGCAAACCATCGATCACGGAGCGCGCCTGCTTCGACGAGCCGCCGTGCGATTGGTTGATGGTGACGGTCTCGCCCGTGGTTTTCTTCCAGTGGGCGACGAACAGCGGGTTGTAGTCCTTGTAGAACTCGCGCGCGACGTCGAAGGAGACGTTGAGAAGCGTGACGTCGGCGCGGGCGAAAGCCGCGAGCGAGAGCGCGGCGAGGGCCGCGACGAGCGCGCTGCGAAAACGGTCAGAGATGCTGGGCATAGGAGATGAATCCGCGGTAGCGGAGCACGAAGCGTTTGAGGATGGAGGCGGCCGCCTCGGCGTAGAGGTCGAGCGGCCAGGTGGAGGGAATCCGCACGGTGAGCTCGAACGGATGCAGCGGAAGGTCGTCCGCGATCGCGAGCGGGCCGTGGGCGGTGTGGGGCGTTTCGTCGGACTCCCAGCGCACCGGGAGCGGCTCGACCTCGACCGAGGAGATCAACTCGAGCGCGGGCGCGAAGTTTTCCGACGGCACGGGCGCGCGCAGGCGAACGACGATGGTGTCCTCGCCCGTCGCCGTCTCGAGCCGCACGAAACCGTGATACGCGCGCTGGCGCGCGTCGCGTTCGAGCAGTTCGATCTCGGGCGCGGTGGGTTTCGCCCAGCTGTGGGCGGTGAGGTTGCGCTCGGGCGCTTGTTGCGCGAGGCCCAGCACGTCGACGAGCGGGAAGAACGAGAGGCTCATCCCTTCGCCGAGATCGGGTTTCGACGTGAGGCTTTCGACGAGCCGGAGCAGCGCGAGCGTCGGACGAAGATCCTGGTGCGCGAAGCCGGCGAGAAACGACAGCCGCAGCGCGGCGTCGGAAGCATTCGATCCGAAATAAACGAAACGCGGCAGGTGAAAGGTGCGCTCACCCGCCTGGAACGGCCCGATGGGCGAACCGAAGACGTGGCGGGAACCCTGGACCAAGGCATACAGCCGCGAAAGCTGTTCGCTGAAGGCAGCGAGCAGGGACACGGACGCCGGCGGCTCGGGCGCGCGGGCGACCGTCGCAGAACGAAAGGGTTTCATAAGTGTATTCATGTTTTTGCGACATGAGGGGCGCGCGCGCCTGTCGCCCGGTAGCGCGCGCCCCCTGGATCGTGGATTATCGAGGGATTACTTGGCGTAGATCTGGTCGAAGGTGCCGCCGTCGGCGAAGTGGTCCTTCTTCGCTTTCGTCCAACCGCCGAACGCTTCGTCGATCGTGAAGAGCTCGACCTTCGGGAATTGCGACGCGTATTTCGCCTTCGCGGCCTCGCTGGCCGCGGGGCGATAGAAGTTTTTCCCGGCGATGTCCTGGCCTTCCTCGCTGTAGAGGTATTCCAGATACGCTTTCGCGACCGCCTCGGTGCCCTTCTTCTTCGCGACCTTGTCGACCACGGTGACGGTCGGCTCGGCGAGGATGCTGATCGACGGCACGACGATCTCGAACTGGTCCTTGCCGAATTCCTTCAGCGCGAGGAACGCCTCGTTTTCCCAGGAGATGAACACGTCGCCGATGCCGCGCTGGACGAACGTGGTCGTCGAGCCGCGGGCGCCGCTGTCGAGGACGGCGACGTTCTTGTAGATCTTCGCGACGAACTCCTTCGCCTTGGCGTCGCCGCCGAATTTGCGGCGAGCGAATTCCCAGGCGGCGAGGTAGTTCCACTGCGCGCCGCCGGAGGTCTTCGGGTTGGGCGTGATGACGGACACTCCGGGTTTGGCGAGGTCGTCCCAATCCTTGATGCCCTTCGGATTTCCGGCGCGCACGAGGAAGACGATCGTGCTGGTGTAGGGCGCGGAGTTGTGCGGCAGACGCTTCTGCCAGTCCTGCGGGATCAACTTGGCGTTGTTGTAGAGCGCGTCGACGTCGCCGGCGAGCGCGAGGGTGACGACGTCCGCCTGCAGGCCGTCGATGACGGAGCGGGCTTGTTTGCCGGAACCGCCGTGCGACTGCTTTATGGTGATGTTGTTTCCGGTCTTTTCCTTCCAGTGTTTGGCGAAGGCTTTGTTGAACTCGGTGTAGAGCTCGCGCGTGGGATCGTAGGAAACGTTGAGCAGTTCGACGGATTTGGCGAAGGCGCCGCTGCCGAGGGTGAGGCCGGTGAGAGCAAGGAGGAGAGTTTTCGCTTTCATGGGGAGATCAGATGAAGGTTGAGATTAGAACGAGAGTTGGAGACGGCTGATGAAGGAGGTCTCATCATCGCTGATGAGCGCGTTGGCGGCCGGCGTGGCACCGGGTGCGAGATCGAACTTGTTGTGGAACAGATCGAAATTCGCGCGGACGCTGCGCGAGAGATACCAGTTCAGGCCGAGGCCGTAGGTGGTGATCGCGGAGGCGCTGGTGTTGGGATTCGCGAAGCGAAGATTCGCCGGGCCGGTGAAGACGGTGTCGTCGATGTCGACGCCGGCGACACGGGCGACGATTTCGAACGCGCCCCAGGTGCCCGCGGAGGGATTGAAGACCGTCTTCGGCGTGACGCCGCGATACGAGGAATCCTCACCGGTGAGCACGTAGCCGACGGAGAGGTTGTAGCCGTGGTTCTTCACGTCGGCGACGCGGCCCGCGCCACCGCGCTGCAGTTCGATCGACGAGATGATGTATTCGGCGAGCAAGCCGAACGGCCCGCGGTAGAAGTAGGCCTGGGGCGAGATCGTCGTGCCCTGGCCGACCGCGGCGACGGTCGCATCATACGAGAAGAACGTTTGCTGGCCGTCGGTGCGGTAGCTGGCGGCGCGCCCGCTCGTGGTTTCGAAATCGCTCACGCTGGCCGCGATGCCGATACCGAGACCGCTGAGCGCGGACTCCGGGTCGTTGGCGAACGGCGTGGCGAAGAGGCGCGCGGCGAAGAGCTTGTTGCTGTCGAAGTCGGCCGAACCCGTCGTGTTGTTGCCGCCGTCGGGCACGCCGTTGAGCACGGCGAAGGTGTAGTTGAGGCGCTTGTCGAGGACGTCGCCGAAGATCTGAAGACCGACGTCGCGGTTCGGCGTGAGGCCGGTCGCAACCGAGCGCTCGTTGAAGAACGCGACCGGATCGGACTGGAGCTGCTCGAGGCCGACGGGCGTCTTGAACTTGCCGACGCGAACTTGGAAGGCGGGCGAGAAACCGGCGTTCACGTAGGCGTCGAGGATCTGAATCGTGCCGCCAAATTCGGGCTGCACGACGTAGGAGAAGTTCTTGGCGAACTTGCCTTCGAAGATCAGGCGCGCGCGGCGCAGGAGGAAGGTGTCGTTGGGATTGTTGGCCGAATCGTAGGCGCGGAAATCGCCTTGCACGAGGCCGCGAAGCCGGAGCGAGTGCGCTCCGTCCGCCGAAGCGATTTCGATGCGACCGTCGCTCGCGGTGATTTTCGGCGCGGTCTTGGCCGCGGCCGCGGTAGCCTCTTCTTTGAGCTCCTGGTTTCGCTCGAGGACGCGGAGTTTTTGGTCAAGCAGCCGTATCTGCTCGCGCAGGGCGGCAATTTCGTCGTCGCGCGACGGCGTCTGCGCCGCCCCGAAAGAGGCGGTCGAAAAGCCGATGGCGGCGATGAGAGCGGCCCGGAAGGCCGGACGGAAGTGTTTCATGAAGGACTGAGTTTTGAACGCTCAGGAGCACTCCAGGGGTCTGGTCGTTTCCCGACTTGATTGATCTTGGCTGTGGAAACGCCTCCGGCGGCGGCCGGTCGACGAGTGAAAGTGAACGGGAGGTCAGCCCGATGCGGTTTCGCGGTTGGCGGGCAGACGGGTTTTTTCCGTGCGCTCGATCTGCGTCACGCGGCCGTCGTGCACGACGAGTTGAACAACGCCATAGCGGAGGCTTTCGACTTTTTCCCGCACGAGCGCGATCCAGTCGGGAAGCGCTTCGGGCGCGGTCACGGAAGAGTTGTGGGCGGTGGAACTCATGGCCGTAGGGTCAGATCGTGTAGTCACCGAGAATCTGATGGAGCACGCCGTCGGCCTCGGTGAGCGGCAGCGGCTTTTGGCGTAGGGCTTGGCGACGCGCGAAACGCGCGGGCACGCGATGCGGGATTACCGCGTCGGCTTCCGGGGAGAACGGCAGCGGCAGGTTGTCGCGGCGGAGCTTGCGGAGCGTCACTTCGACGACGTCGGCGAGCGTGTAGCGATCGAGGATGTTCGCGATGGCGTTGCGCACATCGAGCATGATCATCCGCAGGCCGCAGTGCGTCTCGTCGGGGCAGGTGCAGGGGACGTAGGCGCTCTGGGAAACGCAACCGATCGGCGCGAGCGGCCCGTCGATGTGACGGACAACATCGCCGATCGTAATCGCGCTCGCGGACTTCGCCAGACGATAGCCGCCGAATTTCCCGCGAACGCTCTCGACCCAGCCCTCTTCCTTGAGAGCCTGCATGATCTGCTCGAGGAACTTGATCGGGAGCTGCTCGTAATCAGCGAGTTCAGAAACTTGCACGAGCTTCTTCCCCACCTCGGCGGCGATGCCGAGGTTGATCAAAGACCGAAGTGCATACTCGCCTTTTTTCGACAGCTTCATTGTTCCGATGCGCAATGTAGATTGTTTCAGTAGGAATTAAAGCAAGCGGGAATTCGCGGGTTTTTGAAATTTCTTTTCCGCGACGCGCTGGAGCAGCTGGCACTGCCGGTCCGCGTGTTAACGCCGATCGGCCGAGGAAGGTTCGGAGCGGAAAACCTGCTCGAGTTCGGCGAGTTCCCGCTGCACATCCGGCTGGCGAAGATAGGCCGCGAGCTCCGCGGCGGTCGTCGCGCCGAAGCCGTTTCCCTGTCGCAATTCCTCCACCGTGGCCGATGTGAGCTCGGCGAAACCGGCGAATCGCCCCGCCAGCGCTCGCGCCAACGCCGGCCCAATCCCCGGCAAACCGAGTCCGTTCAACACGCGCGCGAGTTCGGCGTTTCGGCTCGCGGCGATTTCGGCGACGAGCGTTTCGGCGGAGCGCGCGCGCAGGCGGGTGTTCGCCACGATGTCTGCCGGGCGCAACGCGTAGAGATCGGCGATTCGCTTTACCGCGCCCGCGTCGACCAGGGCGTCGATCGTGGCCGGTCCGAGTCCTTTGATCCCCACCGACTGCGGCGCTGCAAAATGCCGCAAGCGTCGTTTCAGCTGTGCAGGACAAACCAGATTGGGACACCGCAACGCCCCGCTCTCCCCTCTCCGCTCGACTATGGTTGCGCACGCCGGGCATTTCTCGGGCAACTGAAAAACAGGCGCGTCCGGCGCACGCCGCGCCAAATCGACGCCCACAATCGCCGGGATGATTTCGCCCGCGCGCTCGACCCACACCGTATCGCCGATGCGGAGATCGCGGCGCGCGATCTCCTCGGCGTTATGCAGACTCGCTCGCGCGACCACCGCGCCTCCGACCGTGACGGGCTCCAATTCCGCGACCGGCGTGAGCACGCCCGTGCGGCCCACCTGAAACGTGATCGCGCGCAGCCGGGTGGCGACGCGCGTCGGCGCAAACTTGAACGCCACCGCCCAGCGCGGCGCCTCGCGCGCTTCTCCGAGTTCGCGCCTCGCCACAAACGAATCGAGTTTCAAAACGACTCCATCCACGGGATACGCCCAACCCGCACGCGCTCTCTCCCAGTCGCGTATCGTCCCGAGCGCCGCTTCGAGCGTTTCGGCAACCTGCACCAGCTCCGTGACCGGCAAACCCCAAGCGCGAAGATTCTTCATCATCTCCCGCTCGCTCGATGGCGCGGCGGCGTCGCTTTCAATCTCGAGTCCACCGATGCCAAAGAAGACCGCCGTGAGTGCACGCGATTCATCCGCGTCTTCGTCGAGCAGCTTCAACGTGCCCGCCGCGAGATTGCGCGGACTCGCAAATTCCGCCGCGCCCCGCTCGGTCCGCTCGCGATTGATCCGGCGAAACTCTTCCCACGCCACATAGACTTCGCCTCGCACTTCGATTCGCTCCGGCGCAGCAACCGACGAGCCGTCAAACAAACGCGGCAGACGGCAAAACCGCAGCGCGTTTTCTGTCACGTCATCGCCTTCCTCCCCATTTCCACGCGTGACAACCTGCACGAGCTGACCGCGCACGTAGGTCGCGGAGATCGCGATCCCGTCGAACTTCGGCTCGATCACGAGCGCCTGCTGCGCGCGCGGAATTTTCCCCGCGATCCGTCCGTGCCAGCGCGACAACTCTTCCGTGGAATGCACTTTTTCGAGGCTGAGCATCGGGACGAGGTGCTTCCGCTTGCGGAACCCCTCGACGCGATCGTCGCCCACACCGGTCGCACCGTCCGCCATCGCCGCGAGCTCCGGATACCGCCCGCGCAGTCCGACGAGTTCGCGCTTCAACGCGTCGTAGTCCGCATCGCTGATCTCCGGCTGCGCCTTGCGAAAGTAGAGCTCGTCGTGCCGCGCGATCTCCGTCGCCAGAAACTCGATACGGGCCCGCGCGTCGGCCTCGTGCGCCGCCTCCGCTCCGGACAAGGCGGCCGCAGTCGCAAACCAGCACAACAGCCATCGAACGACCGGAATTCGTCGCAGCGGGACCACGCCGCGACTGTGACAGCGCGCCCACGAACGACAATTTTTTGCGTCAACGACTGCGTGTCATAGCGCTTCCCTCACAACGTCAGCCGCAGCCCATCGTAGGCGAGCCGCACGCCGGGCGGCATTTCCACATCGGTCGTCGCGTGGTCGTTCAGGTGCGTGAGATGCGTCAGCCAGGTTTGTTTCGCCCCGACTTCCTTCGCCGTTTCGAGCGCTTCGGGGATGCTCATGTGCGAGGGATGCGGGTCGGGCCGCAGTCCGTCGAGCACCACCGCGTCGGCGCCGCGCGCAAGTTCGACGGCTTCGCGCGTGAGCCGCTTGCAGTCGGTGTAGTAAACGAACCGCTTCCCGCTGCTCCGCTCGGTAAACGCGAGCCCGAGCGTGTTGAGTCCGCCGTGCGGCAGGAGCGTCGATTCGATCGTGCCTTCGGGCAGTTCGAGCCGCGCCGGCATGCTCAGGAGTTTGAACGCCGCGTAGCCGCGCGAAACCGGCCGCTCGGCCACGGCGTAGGGAAAAATCGACAGCACGCGCCCGAAGCCTTCCTCGGTCGTGTAGACGGACAGCGCCGTTCCGCCGTGGAGATCGCAGAACCGCCGCAGATCGTCCATGCCGGTGATGTGGTCCGCGTGGCCGTGCGTGAGGATGAAGAAGTCGATCCAGCGGATGTCGTTCGCGAGACATTGCAGGCGAAACTCCGGCGCGGCGTCGACCTGCACGTGCAGCCCGTCCATCACGACGTGAACGGACGCGCGCGTGCGTTTGTTGCGCGGATCGGCCGACGTGCACACCGCGCAATCGCACGCGATCATCGGCACGCCTTGCGAGGTTCCCGTTCCGAGAAACACGACTTCCATGCGGCGCACGGAAGCAGGCTTGTTGCCCGAGGGAAAGCGAAAGGTCGCGCGACGTTCAGCGTTCGTTCGTCTCCGCCGACGGCAGGTCGGCCGCGGGCAAAAACGAATATCCGATCGTGCTCAGATGGCTGTTGATCCGCCGCAGCGCGTTGAACGCATCCACAAAAAAACTACTGCTCGCCAGCTGCTCCGCCGACCCTGCGGCCGCCAGTCGCGCATAATGCTTCCGCTGCAGCTCCCGCGCCCACTCGTTGAACTCATGCTTCTCGCGCACCAGCTCGCCCGCGTCGCTCGCGTCGCGCGTGGTCAGCAGCCCGATCGCGATGTCCAGCGAACGCAACACGCGCCCATACGCCTCCGCCAACGCCTTCCGATCCGGCTCCACCATCCCCATCCGCTCGCGGCTCTGCTTGATCAACGCGTCGCAGAGATGCTTGTCCACCAGGTCACCCACCGCTTCCAGTTCGGCCGAAAACGCCAGCAGCGTGAACTGCCACGCCGTGTCGCCCGCGTTTCGATTTTCTCCGATGCGGCTGAGATAATTCTTGATCTCCACGTTCATCCGATCGACGGCGTCGTCTTCCTTCTGCACGCGCCGCGCGAGTTCGCCGTCCCCGCGGCTGAACGCCGTCCAGAAATTCTCCAGCATCAACCGCACGTGGTCCGCCATCCGCAACGTCTCCCGCGTTGCCCGCACCAGCGCGATCGAAGGCGTGTCGAGCACGCGCGTGTCGAGAAAACTCTCGCCCGGCGTCAACCCCGCCTCCACGGGGCGCGGCACGATCAGTTCCGCCAGTCGGTGAATCGGCCCGAGCAGCGGCAGCCCCACCACCGCGACCAACAGGTTGAACGCCGTATGCCACATCGCCGTCTGCCTCATCATCTCGCCCGGCATCGCCGCGAACATCGCACTTCCCAAGGGAGGCAGAAACAGCAGCGGCAACGCGATCAGCAGTTTCGCGATCACATTGCTGACGCCGAGTCGCCGGCTCTCGATCTGCGACCACCCCATCACCAGCGAGGTCAGACCCAAGCCCACATTCGTCGCGACGACCCAGAGCACGATCGCCTCCGGCGCCAACACGCCCGAAGTCGCGAGCGCCAGCCCCAGCACGATCGTCGCCGTCGAGCTTTGCAGCAGGACCGCCAGTCCGCTCACCACGACGAAAATCAACCAACGATGACTCTGCAGCCGCAGCAGCACGTCGCGCACTTCGGGATCCGTCGTCAACGTCTGTGCGCCTCCGCCGATCGTCGCCATCGCGAGGAAAACAAATCCCAGCGCGAGCAGACACTGCCCCACCCCGCGAAGCACTTCGCGGGTGCAAAACTGATAGCCCGCGACACCGAGCACAATCAGCACACCGGCGAAATCGCCGATGTGAAACGACACGAGTTGCACCGCCGCCGTCAGCCCCACGCTCGCCCCGAGCAGCACGGCCAGCACCGTCGCCGTGCCGAGCCCGCCTTTCTCCCGCCCGAGCAACTGCGCTCCCAAAATCGCCAGACCCGTCGACGAAGGCGCCACGGTGCCGATCACCACGCCGCCGCCAAACGCGCGCCAACGGCTTCGGCTCAAGCCCGACAACCATCGAAAGAGCGCTCCGCCGAACAATCGATCGAGTCCCTTCCTCAGGAATCTCATCCCGAACAGGGTCAGCGCCACGCCGGCAGCGATTCCAAGCAGTCCCATTTCGTTCAACCGAGTCTCGCTACTCTTTTTCCGCAAGGGTTTTTCGCCCCGCTTCGATCGGCCCGCGCCCGCCCACGCCACTTTTTTCGCCAAACAATGCACTCCGTTCCGCGCCCACGTTTCCTTTCCGCCCGTCCATGCAGGCAAAAAAAAAAAAGGCGCGCTCCGAAGAGCGCGCCTTGAAGTAGGTTGGGTTTGCTTGGTGTGCGAATCTGAACGCGTGAGCGCCGGACTACGCTTAGTAGTCCATGCCGCCCATGCCACCGCCACCAGGAGCGGCCGGGGCCTTCTTCTCCTCGGGGATTTCGGTGATCATGCACTCGGTGGTGAGCAAGAGGCCGGCGATCGAGGCCGCATTCTGCAGCGCCGTGCGCGTGACCTTCGTCGGATCGACGACGCCCGCCTTCACGAGATCCTCGAACTTGTCCGTGGCAACGTTGTAACCGTTGTTGCCCTTCGAGCTGAGGACTTCCTTCACCACCACGCCGCCGTCGATGCCGGCATTGGCGCAGAGTTGCTTGAGCGGATGCTCGATCGCGCGACGCACGATCTGCGAACCGATCTTCTCGTCGCCTTCGAGCTGAAGGTTGTCGATGGCCTTGGCCGTGCGAAGGAGCGCAACGCCGCCGCCGGCGACGATGCCTTCTTCCACCGCAGCGCGAGTCGCGTGCAACGCGTCTTCCACGCGCGCCTTCTTTTCCTTCATTTCGGCTTCCGTCGCGGCGCCGACGTTGATGACGGCCACGCCACCGGCGAGCTTCGCGAGGCGCTCTTGCAGCTTCTCGCGATCGTAATCCGAGGTGGTCTCTTCGATCTGACGGCGGATCTGCTTCACGCGCGCCTGGATGTCGGAGCCCTTGCCCGAACCTTCCACGATCGTGGTGTTTTCCTTGTCGACCACGATGCGCTTCGCGCGACCGAGGTCGGCGATCTGGATGTTCTCGAGCTTGATGCCGAGATCTTCCGTGATGCAGCGGCCGCCGGTGAGGATCGCGATGTCCTCGAGCATCGCCTTGCGGCGATCGCCGAAACCAGGGGCCTTGACCGCGCACACGTTCAACGTGCCGCGAATCTTGTTAACCACGAGCGCGGCGAGCGCTTCGCCTTCGACTTCCTCGGCGATGACGAGGAGGGGCTTGCCGCTCTTCGCGATCGTCTGGAGCAGCGGGAGGAGATCCTGCAGCGAGCTGATCTTCTTTTCGTGGATCAGGATGTAAGCGTCTTCGAGCACGGCTTCCTGCGCTTCCGCATTCGTCGTGAAATACGGCGAGAGATAGCCCTTGTCGAACTGCATGCCCTCGACGACGTCGAGCGTCGTCTCGATCGACTTGGCCTCTTCGACGGTGATCGTGCCGTCCTTGCCGACCTTGTCCATGGCGTCGGCGATGATGTTGCCGATGGTGTCGTCCCAGTTCGCCGAAACAGTCGCGACCTGGCGGATTTCCTCGCGGTCATTGACCTTCTTGGAAACACGCGCGAGCTCGGCGACAGCGGCCTCCACGGCCTTGTCGATACCGCGCTTCAGATACACCGGATTCGAACCGGCGGTGACGTTCTTCAGGCCTTCGCGATAGATGCCTTCCGCGAGCACGGTCGCGGTCGTGGTGCCGTCGCCGGCGCTGTCGGAGGTCTTCGAAGCGACCTCCTTCACCATCTGCGCGCCCATGTTTTCGTAGGGATCCGGCAGTTCGACTTCCTTCGCGACGGTGACGCCGTCCTTGGTGACCGTCGGGGAACCGAATTTCTTGTCGATGACGACATTGCGACCCTTCGGGCCGAGGGTGACTTTCACCGCGCGAGAGAGGACTTCGACGCCACGGAGAACTTTTTGACGAGCGGCCTCGTCGAACAGGAGTTGTTTAGCAGCCATTGTGACTAGTTGTTGGTTGTGTGTTCAGATTTGAGTGACCCAGCCCCGCTCAGCCGATGACGCCGAGGATGTCGTCCTCGCGGACGAGCGTATACTTCTTGTCCTCGAGCTTCACTTCCGTGCCGCCGTATTTGCTGATGAGCACGCGGTCGCCGACCTTCACTTCGAAAGCCGTGACCTTGCCGTCATCACCCTTCTTGCCGGTGCCAAGGGCGATGACCTTGGCTTCCTGGGGCTTTTCCTTGGCGCTGTCCGGGATGATGATGCCGCCGCGGATTTGCTCTTTTTCTTCGATGTGCTCAACGAGCACGCGATCGCCGATGGGCTTGATTTTGACGTTAGCCATATAGGTTGGGTTTACTGATCTGGAGGTAGGTTGTTTGGTGTAGCAAAGCGCGCCGGCCGCGAATCACGCAGCAGGCGCGCAAAGAGGAAACTTACTTCTTCTTGTCTTCGTCGACGACTTCGAAGTCCGCGTCCACGACGTCGGCTTTCTTCTCGGCCTTCTTCGCAGAGCCGGACGAACCGGCGGAGGCTTCAGGACCGGTTTCAGCCGAACCCGTCGCGCCCGCCGCCTGGGCGGCTTGCTGCGCTTCGGCGTAGAGTTCGCCACCGAGAGCCGTGAGCTTTTCCTGGGCGGACTTCATGCGCGCGGTGTCGTTGGACTCGAGGTCCTTCTTCGCGTCGGCGATCGCCGATTCGATCTTCGACTTCTTGTCGGCGGGGAGCTTGTCGCCCGCTTCCTTGAGGGTCTTTTCGATCTGGTAAATCGTCGAATCGAGCTGGTTCTTCGCCTCGACCGCTTCCTTGCGTTTGCGGTCCTCCTCGGCGTGCAGCTCGGCTTCCTTCGTCATCTTCTCGACTTCTTCCTTCGAGAGACCCGACGAGCCTTGGATCGTGATCTTCTGATCCTTGCCCGTGCCAAGATCCTTCGCGGAAACGTGCAGGATGCCGTTCGCATCGATGTCGAACGTCACCTCGATCTGCGGCGTGCCGCGCGGCGCCGGCGGAATGCCGTCGAGACGGAAGGTGCCGAGCACCTTGTTGTCGCGCGACATCGGACGCTCGCCTTGGAGAACCACAATCTCCACCGACGGCTGGTTGTCACTGTAAGTCGAAAACACCTGCGTCTTCTTCGACGGAATCGTCGTGTTGCGCGGAATCATCGGCGTCGCTACCTGCCCCGCCGTTTCGATGCCGAGCGTCAACGGCGTCACGTCGAGGAGAAGCACGTCGCGCACTTCGCCCTTCAACACGCCGCCCTGAATCGCCGCGCCGACCGCGACGACTTCGTCCGGGTTGACGCCTTGGTGCGGCTGCTTGCCCGCGAGTTCGCGCGCGACTTCAACCACCTTCGGCATGCGCGTCATGCCGCCGACGAGCACGAGCTCATCGATTTGCGACGACGTCAGGTCCGCGTCTTTCACGCAGTTCTTGAACGGCGGCTTGCAGCGCTCGAACAGCGAATCGCAAATCTGCTCCAGCTTCGCCCGCGTGAGCTGCACATTGAGGTGCTTCGGGCCCGACGCGTCCGCCGTGATGAACGGCAGATTGATGTCGACCGACTGCGTCGACGACAACGCGATCTTCGCCTTCTCCGCCTCTTCCTTCAGGCGCTGGAGCGCCATCGGATCTTTGCGCAGGTCGATGCCGTTGTCCTTCTTGAATTCTTCAACCAGCCACGTGATGACCGCCTCGTCCCAGTTGTCGCCGCCGAGGTGCGTGTCGCCATTCGTGGCCTTCACTTCGAANACGCCGTCNCCGATCTCGAGCACCGACACGTCGAACGTGCCGCCGCCCAAGTCGAACACCGCGATCTTCTCGTCCTTCTTCTTGTCGAGGCCGTAAGCNAGCGACGCCGCCGTCGGCTCGTTGATGATGCGAAGNACTTCGAGGCCNGCGATCTTGCCNGCNTCCTTCGTCGCCTGNCGTTGCGAGTCGTTGAAATACGCCGGCACCGTGATCACGGCCTGCGTGATCTTCTCGCCGAGATACGCCTCGGCATCNGCCTTCAGCTTCGCGAGCACGAACGCCGAAATNTGCTGCGGCGCGAACTGCTCGGTTTTGTCGCCCACCTGCACNTCGATNTANGCGTCGCCNTTCTTACCTTCGACGACCTTGAAGGGCATGTTCTTCGCCTCTTCGCGGACTTCGGTGAATTTGCGNCCNATNAGNCGCTTCGCGGAAAATACGGTGTTGCGGGGNTTCGTGACCGCCTGGCGTTTCGCCGCCTGGCCCACCAAACGCTCACCGGTCTTCGTGAANGCCACGACCGACGGCGTGGTGCGNGCGCCCTCCGCATTGGGGATCACCACCGGCTCGCCGCCCTCCATAATCGCCATGCACGAGTTCGTGGTGCCAAGATCGATACCTAAAATTCGGCTCATGTGCTCCCGTTAGCAGTGCATGTGCTCATGCTGAAACGCATCTCGCAAATCGCTATTGCAGCGCAGTTAGAAATCTTTTTCACCCCTCGTCGCGCCGCTCCCGGGGCGTGGAAACGCGCCACCGTGTCACACCTGTCTCAACCACGTTTGTTTCGGTGCGACAACTGTGACACGCCGCTTGCACCGCCCGCCCCATTTGAATTTCAACTCACCCGCCGTAACCTGACCGTCCATGGAATTGGAAATCCTGCTTCCCGAAGAACTGCCGGTGATGACGCTCCCCAACGTCACCTTCTTCCCGCAGGCCCTGATGCCGCTCCACATCTTCGAACCTCGCTACCAGCAGATGTTGAAGGACGTCCTCTCGACCAACCGCCTCTTCGCCGTCGCCGGCCTCAACGAAAAACTCCTCGGCCAATCCGACCAGTTCGAACCCCCTCACCGCGTCGCCAGCGTCGGCATCGTTCGCGCCTGCCAGAAAAACGCCGACGGCACCTCCAATCTCCTTCTCCAAGGCATCTGCCGCATCGAACTGCTGGAAATCCTCGCCAACGCCCCCTACCGCCGCGCCCGCGCGCGCGCCCTCCTCAGCCGCGATGGCGGCGCCCCCGACGCCAACGCCCGCCTCCGCTCCGAACTCGCCCGCCTCATCACGCTCAAGCAAAAGCTCGGCGGCATGCTCCAGCCGGAAATCACCAATTTCCTCCGCAGCGTCGAAGATCCCGAGACCTTCGTCGACCTCGCCGCCTTCAGCCTCTGCGACGACCAGCCTTTCAAACAAAAACTCCTCGAGACCCTCGACATCCACGCGCGCCTCGCCCTCTACAGCCGCCAGCTCCGCAGCGAAATCGACGCCCTGAAGCTCCAGAAAAAACTCCAAGGCCGCCTCTCCGACGAACGTATCGCGGAGAACTAAACCGCCAGAAATCGAAAACCCCGCGCAGCCAAAGCCACGCGGGGTCCCGAAAATGGAGCCGAGCATCGGACTCGAACCGACGACCCACGCTTTACGAAAGCGTTGCTCTACCAACTGAGCTAGCTCGGCGTCTGAAAGAGGAGCGGAAGAAACTCGCCAGCGTTGTCGGCGCAAGCCTCAAATCGCCCTCCACGCTCGCCTCGCGCGCCCGCGCCGTGTGTTTTCGTTCCTCCCGTGCCGCTCGCCACCGACCTTTTCGACTACGATCTCCCGCCTCATCTCGTCGCCCAGACGCCCGCCGCCCGCCGCGACCACTCGCGTCTGCTCGTCGTCGATCGGGCCGCGCACACGATCGCGCATCACCGGTTTTCCGACCTGCCGCAATTTCTCCGCGCCGGCGACACCCTCTTCCGCAACAACGCCGCCGTTCTCCCCGCCCGTCTCCGCGCCCGCCGGCCGACCGGCGGCCAGGTCGAATGCTTCCTCTTGCGCGCCATCGAGGGCGATCAGGTCTGGCGCTGCCTCGTAAAACCCGGCCGCAAACTCCCGCTCGGCGCGACCTTCCTCGGCGACGACCACACCTTCTCCGGCGAAATCGTCGCCCGCCACGCCGACGGCTCCGCCGACGTCCGTTTCTCCACCCCCGACCACGACCCCATCCTCGCCGTCGCCAACCGCATCGGCGCCGTGCCGCTCCCACCTTACATCCAGCGCGACGACTCGTCCGCCGCACCGCACCTCGACGACCGCGACCGCTACCAAACCGTCTACGCCAACCGCGCCCGTCAGGTCGCCGTCGCCGCGCCCACCGCCGGCCTCCATTTCACGCCCGAACTCCTCGCCACCCTCGCGTCCGCCGGCGTGCTCACCGCCGACGTCACGCTCCACGTCGGCCTCGGCACCTTCAAACCGATCACCACCACGACGATCGAGGAGCACGTCATCCATCGCGAACTCTACGAACTCCCCGCCGCCACCCAACGCGCGCTCTTCCCTCCCCTCACCGGCCGACGCGTCGCCGTCGGCACCACCACCGTTCGCACCGTCGAAGACTTCCTCGCCTCCCACCCGGCTCCGTCGCCCCAACACGACACCCACGTCGCCGAGGCCAACATCTTCATTCACCCGCCCCGCACCTTCCGCGGCGTTGACGCCCTCATCACCAACTTCCACCAACCCCGCTCAACCCTCCTCTGCCTCGTCGCCGCCTTTCTCTCACCCGGCTCGACCGACGGCATCGCCTGGCTGCGCGAAATCTACGCCGAAGCCATCGCCCGCGAGTATCGATTTTTCAGCTACGGCGACGCCATGCTGATCCTGTAAACGCCCCGCGGCGCCCGCCACCACCTCCACCGCCGGGTTGCACCCGGTCCCCTCCCGTCTCAACCATTCCAGCATGCGACTCCTCGGACCGATTCTCTTTCTCTTCGCCGCGCCCGCTCTCGTTGCCGCCGACAATGCCAGCCAACCCGACGCCAACCGCCTGCGCGAAATGCACGCGCGTTTCGTCCCCGTCGAAATCTCCGCCGACATCTCTCACCTGCCCGACCACGAGCGCACCGCCCTCGCGCGGATGATCGACGCCGCGAAAATCCTCGACGCGATCTTCCTCCGCCAAGTCGCCCCGCTCAACGAAACCCACCTCGCCCAACTCGTCCGCGATCCTTCGCCCCTCGGCCGCGCCCGCCTCGCCTACTTCCGCCTCAACGCCGGCCCTTGGTCCCGCCTCGACGAAAACGCCCCCTTTCTCCCCCACGTCGGCCCCAAACCGCCCGGCGCCAACTTCTACCCCGCCGACGCCACGCGCGACGAAATCGACGCCTGGCTCAACGCCCTTCCGCCCGCCGAACACGCCCACGCCACCGGCTTCTTCACCGTCATTCGCCGCACGCCCGAGCGCGCCTTCGTCGCCGTTCCCTACAGCCTCGAATACCACAACGAACTCGTCCACGCCGCCCGCCTCCTCCGCGAAGCCGCCGCCGCCACCACCCAGCCCACGCTGAAAAACTTCCTCGAGAAACGCGCCGCCGCCTTCCTCGACAACGACTACTACGCCAGCGATGTCGCCTGGATGGAACTCGACGCCTCCATCGAGCCGACCATCGGGCCCTACGAGGTCTACGAGGACGAATGGTTCAACTACAAGGCCGCCTTCGAAGCCTTCATCACCATCACCGACCGCGCCGAAACCGCCAAACTCGCGCGCTTCAGCGAGCATCTCCAAACCCTCGAAGACAATCTCCCCATCGACCCGCAATTCCGCCGCGCCCAGCTCGGCGGCTACTCGCCCATCCGCGTCGTCAACCTCGTCTTCAGTTCCGGCGACGCCAACCGCGGCGTCCAAACCGCCGCCTTCAACCTCCCCAACGACGAGCGCGTCGTCGCCGAGAAGGGCTCGAAACGCGTCATGCTGAAAAACATCCAGCAGGCCAAATTCGACCACGTCCTCGTTCCCATCTCCAAACGCGCCCTCGCCCCCATCGACCAGCCGTTCGTCGCCTTCGACCCGTTCTTCACCCACATTCTCATGCACGAGCTCATGCACGGGCTCGGCCCCCAAACCATCCAGGTCGACGGCCGCGAAACCAGCGTCCGCGCCGAACTCAAGGAACTCGGCGGCCGCCTCGAAGAGGCCAAGGCCGACATCTCCGGCCTCTGGGCGCTCCAATTCCTCATGGACGCCGGCGTCATCGACCAATCGCAAGAGCGCGCGATGTATACGACGTTCCTCGCGTCGACCTTCCGCACGCTCCGTTTCGGCCTCGAATCCGCGCACGCCCGCGGCATGGCCCTTCAACTCAACTGGCTCCTCGACGGCGGCGCGTTCGTCGTGAACTCCGACGGCACCTTCGGCATCAACTTCGAAAAACTGAAACCCGCCGTCACCTCGCTCACCCGCGAGATCCTCATGATCCAGGCGAAAGGCGACTACGCCGCCGCGAAATCCCTCCTCGATCGCATGGTCGTCATCCGCCCCGAAGTGAAACGCGTCCTCGACAACCTCAAGGACGTCCCCGTCGACATCGAACCCCACTTCACCACCGCCCAATCCCTCTAAGTAGGGCCGGTCTCCGACCCGCCTTCTATTCTCCCCAACTCCCCACCACACCCACGACGCGCTTCCACACCTCGGCCTCCCCCGCATGCCCCCATTCCCTCAGCCGCCTCTCGATTTCCTCGAGCGTCGGTTCCACGATCGCATGCTTCGGATCGCGCTCTAAATCCGGCCGCACCGCCCGCGCGATCGCCCAGCACGCCCACGCCCGCCAGCGCCGCTGCTCGCGACGCGGCTCGTTCATCCGCCCCGCATAATGCTGAAAATGCACGCGCGGATTCCCCAGGAAAACGTCCGCCGGCGTGTTCGCGATCAACCACCGCATCGCCGCATACGGCAGCGGCCACTCGCGCAGCTCCTTCTCATCGCCGCGCAAATCCGCCCCGAACGCCCGATCCAGACACAGGATCGCCCGCGCCGCATAACCCCGCCGCCACAAAGCATGCCCATACTCCAGGCACGCCACATAAAACTCCGCCCCGCGCTCGCCATCGCGAAACGCATGCAACACCCGCCAATCCAGTCCCGCGCGCGGCTCAGGCAAATACGGACACGGCGGCAGCATCGACATCCGCGCTAGCTGCCCGCTCCCGCCGCGTTCGTCAACGCACCTCGCCACCGTTCTTCGCTTGGCCCCCGCCCAAGTTTCTCCAACAACAACGCCCTTCTGAACGCACCGCCCGCCAACTCCCCGCCTCCGCCCCGCCCGCCGCCGAAAGTCCATCACGTCTCCCTCGGCCGCCGCATCCTGCTCTGGCCGCTCGTGCGCCTCGTTCGCTGGTGGGGCATGTCGCTCCGCTTCGAAATGACGCCCGAAGACGTGCGCAACTGCTCCAAGGACGACGTCCCCGTCGCCTTCGTCCTCTGGCACAACCGCCTCTTCATCACCACGGAAGTCCACCGCCGCTTCCGCCCGCACCGCCCGCTCTACGCCCTCATCAGCGCCAGCAAGGACGGCGCGCTCCTCACCGCGTTCTTCTCCATGGTCGAGGGCATGCAGGCCGTCCGCGGCTCCAGCAGCAATTTCGGACGCGAGGCCGCCTCCGCCCTCGTCGACATGCTTCGCGCCGGAAACGACATCGGCATCACGCCCGACGGCCCCCGCGGCCCCTGCTACGACATGAAAGCCGGCGCCGTCATCGTCCCGCGCCGCACCCGCACGCCCATCCTCCTGCTCGGCGGCGAATTCGAATCCGCCTGGCAGCTGAAAAGCTGGGACCGCTTCTATCTCCCCAAACCCTTTTCCCGCGTGCGCGTCCGCTGCGAGTTGATCGAACCCGACCAACTCGCCGACCGCGACGCCGCGATCGCTCACATCCGCGAACGTCTCCTCGCCATCAGTCCCGACCGCTCCGACTCAAATCGAGAAGCGTAGGCCGCGAGCCCGATCGCGCTCCCGCGGCCCACACGAATTCTCTCCGGCGCCGCAGCGCCCGTAACCACCGCGTCCTTCTTTAGAACGTCGGCGTCAACGTCACCGTCGTGCCCGGCGAAACCGTGTAATCCGGCCCGACCGACCACGTTTCGTCATTGATGAGAAACTTGAACACGATCGGCCGCGCCGACTCGCCCAACGCGAGCGACCAGCGATCGTCGGCCACGCACTCCATGCGCACGCCTTTGTCCCAGCTCAATCCCGGGCCCTCGCCGCGCAGATAAAGCGCATTGCCGAAACCCACGTCGATGTTGGCTGAAATCGTCGTGACAACCACCGCCGGAACCACTTGCGCGGCAGGCGGGGGAGTCGTCTTGGCGACGGTCTTCTTCGTCTTTTTCGCCGGGGTGAGCGTGTTCTTTGCTTTGGTTGTTTTTTTCATGTCGTTCCTGGTTGTGAAACCGAAGGCGCAGCCTACCCGGTCCCTCCGCGAAAAAAAGCAAATACAGGGCCAAAGCCCGTCGACGCGTTAAATTTGCGCGTCCGTTACACGTTCGCCTCAACGCCGCAACGCCGTCCACCGCCGCGACTGCGTCGGCCCCACCCCGTCCTCGCTCCGCGGCTGCGCCACCGCGCGCAACACCAGATCGCTCGCTTCCTCCTCCGGCAAGCGCAACGCCGGCATCACCTCCGCCGCGCCCCACGCCTCCAGCGCAAACGCCCGCACCTCCTTCGCCAGCACCCGGCCGTCCTTCGTCTCCAAACTCAGCGCCACCGACCCGCCGATTGGCTTCGTATGATCGTTCACGAGTTTCACCCGAAACTCCCGCGTCTCCCCCGGCCGCAGCGTCGGCTGAAAAAAATTCACATACACGCCCAGCGGCTTGAACGCCTCGCCCACGTAATCCGCAAACGCCGGATCGAGTTCGAGCGCCCGCACGTCGCGAAAATGATCCGACGTATAAACGCCCGGAAAACTGCCCGTCAGGTAAACGAAATGAATGATCCCCGCGAACTGCCGGTGCGCGCGCCAAAACTCCGTCTTCGCCGCCAGCAAATACGCATACAGATCCAGCCGCTCCCGTGACGTCGCCCCCGCCGGCAACAGCTGCGCATACACGTTATCCGTCAGCAGCGTCGGCGTCCCGTCGCGATTCAACCACAGCCAGCCGTATTCGTTGATCAACGCCGGATTCTTCCACGGCACTTTCACGCCCGGAATCGTCCCATCCATCGTCTCCAGATCGCTCATCCTGAACTTCAGCTCCGCCCGATGCCCGCTCTGCATCAAATACGGATGATACTCGATCGGATCATTCGGATCCGCCGGCGGATTGTAGCTGTTCTCCCACGCCCGCTGCGACAGATCGAGCGGCCGCACCGCCGGAATCACCTTCTCGCCGAACACCGGATCGAGCGTCTCGTTGTTCGCGTCCCAGACCACCACGCTCGGATGATTCCAGTTGTCGCGCATCCAGTCCGCATACTGCCGGATCATCTCCTCCGGATCGTGTTTCCGCGAGTAACCAATTCCCGGATACCAATCCGGCGCGCCCGTCCACACGAAGAACTCGTTTTGGATCAACAACCCCAGCTCGTCGCAAATCTCCAGCCACCGCTCCGGCACCGGCCCGATGCAGAACCGCAGGTAGTTCCAATGCATCTCATCCTTCGCGATCTCCAGCAGCCGCCGCACCCACGCGTCGTTCCACGGCAGATCGCCGCACAGCGGATCCTCGAAAAACCGGTGCAGCGTGATGTTCGATCCACGCAGAAAAATCGGTTCGCCGTTCAAGTGCGCCCGCTGCGTCTCCGCGGAAAAACGAAAATCGCGCAGCCCAAACCGCGTCGTCACCCCGTCGCCCCTCGTCGAGGTTTCGACCTCATACAAAAACGGATCCTCCGGCGACCACCGCCGCGCGTCCGGCAACACGATCGTTTCCGTCACCACCCGTTCCTCGCCCGGCGCCAGCTCCAGCCGCTCCGCCGTCTCCCGTCGCGCCACCGGCGTATCCGTCTTCCAAGGACGCACCACGTGCGTCAGCGAGGTCGCGACCGCCGCCCGTCCGCGATTTTTCACCTTCGTCTGCACCACGATCGCGCCCGCCTCCACGCGCGGCGCCACCTGCACGCTTTCGATCGCCGGATTGTCGCAATACTCGATCGCCACGCGATCGTAGATCCCCGCCGTCCATTTCGTCTTCTCGAAATCCGACCCCGTCGAAAACGTATCCGGCAGCACCGCCGGATGCGCGCCCACCCGCACCACGAGCACGTTCTCCTCGCCCCACCGAATCGCATCCTCGAGCGAAAACACGCTCGCCGAGAAACACCCCGCATACTCGCCCAGCTTCCGCCCATTCAACCACACCGCCGTGCCGAACTGCGCCTTGTTGACCCTCAATCGCGCCACCTCCCGCGCCTCCGCCGGCGCCCGAAATGTCCGCCGATACCAAAAATAATTCCGCTCCTGCTCCCGCTTCCCGTCGAAATATTCCCGCATCCACTCCCGCGGCGCCTGCTTCGACTGAATCCGATTCGCGAGATTTTCCCGGCTTATGAAACGATCGACGTCCGCAAACCCCGGCGTCGCCAGATTTGCCAATCCCGGCACCGGCACCGTGCGGCCAAATTCCTTCGGCATCTCCTCCGCCGCCACACTATCCGCGATCTCCCACCCGCCCTCCAGCGACTCGACCCGCCGCGCCGCCATCGCCGTCACCGCTCCCCACATCACGGCCAACCCCACCGCCCATCGACACCACGCCCGTGACAACATCCGCTTCATGCTTCGCAACGTAGCTCCGCCGCATCCGCCCGCCACCGCTTCGACACTCGTCCGCTTGAGTCCCGCCGCGTAACGCCAAACCCCCGTCCGCCTCGCGTTCCCGCCGCACTCCAGAATTGCCGCCGCCGCTTCGACCTTGGATTCTCCGAAGCTCGATGCCGTCCAGACTTCGAACACCGCGCCTTCTCGGCTGCTTGCAGGGATTGATCGCGCTCCAGCGCATGGAGGCGTTCAACCGCACCGGCGCGCACCGCGACGTCATCCGCGTCGGTGAAGCCTACGCCACCCGCTGGAAATGCCACGCCCGCTTCTACACCCGCCTCGCCGGCGCATACTGGGGCATCTCGCGCTGGCATGACGCCATCCGCGCCGGCCGCCGCGCCCTCGCCGTCCGTCCCCGCTCTCCCGAAGCCGTCATTTTCCTCCTCGCCTCCTACCGCAACGTCGACCCGCTGCGCGGAATTTCCTTCGGCGAAGACTGGCTCCGGCGCCACGGCCTCGTGCCCGATGTCTGCCGCCATCTCTCCCTGCTCTACGACGATCTCGATCGCCCCGCCGAAGCGCTCGACGCCGCCCGCCGCGGCTTCACCGTCGATCGCAAAAACCGCCGCCTCGTCGCCTGCCTCGCCAACTATCTCGCCAAAGTCGAAGGCCCCGCCAGCGCGCTGCGTTTCGCCGAAACCCACCGCCGCGTCTTCACCCGCGACCTCTATTGCGAGTCCACGCTCGCCAAAGGCCTCAACGCCGCCGGCGCCTACCTCGAATCCGAGCGCCGCTTCGCCGATCTTCACACGCGCTACCCGGACGACGTCGGCGTGCATGAATTCTGGCTCGACGCCTTGTATCATCTCGGCCGCTACGACGACGTGCTCGCCCGCGTCGCCGCCTGGCAGCGCCAGCAACCGCTCACCGCGTCGATGGCCAACGACGCCGGCCGCGCCTGCCTCGCGCTCGGCAAAAACGACGACGCGATCGCATGGATGAAACAAGCCATGTCGCTCGCGCCCGGCCGCGCCAGCTACGCCGACAACCACGCCATCACGCTCGGCCGCGTCGGCCGCTACGAGGAAGCCGTCGCCGCGACTCGCGAACGTCTCGCCGCCGGCGGAAAAGCCGATCGCCGCCGGCTGCTCACCGCGCTCGCCGTCAATCTCACCGAACTCGGCCGCCACGGCGAGGCGCTCATCCACTACCAGGCCGCGTTTCACGAGTTCCCCGACGACGACGAGGCCCTCGTCAACGTCATCGTCGGCTTCTCCTGGCTCCATCGCTACGACGACGCGATCGCCTTCGCGCGCACCTTCCAGTCCTCCCGCGCCGCCACCCTGCCGGCCCGCTACTGGTCGGAATACGCCTGGGCGCTCCACCAAACCTCCCGCTTCGCCGACGAGGAAGCGATCGCCCGCGAATGGGCCCGGCGATTTCCCCACGACGTCGAGGTCGTCCGCGTGCTGAATCGCGCGCTCAATCGTCTCGACCGCAAAACTGACGCGCTCGCCTTCGCGCGCGCCTGGGTCGACGCCCACCCCGCCATCGCCGCCGGCTGGGTGTATCTGGCCGACCAATACGAAATTTGCGACGACCCCGCGACCGAGCTCGTCGCCCGCGCCGAGGCCTGCCGTCTCGCCCCCGACAACGCCGATTACCTCGCCGAGCACCTGGCCTGCCTGCGTCGTCTCCACCGCGCCCGCGAGGCCTTCGACACCGGCATCGCCTGGCTCAACGCCCATCCGCGCGTCCGCCCGACCGACGTCCTCAACCGCATCGGCCTCGCCGCCGACGATCTCGAACAATGGCCCGTCGCCGAGTCCTACTACCGTCAGGCGCACGAACTCCGTCCCGCCCACGGCACCTATTTCGGTAATCTGCTGCGGGCGCTGATCTGCCAGAATCGCGCGACGGAAGCCGTCGAACTCGGCCGCGCGTGGATCGCGCAGTATCCACCAAACTCCTACGTCGCCGGCAAACAGGCCTGGGCGCTGCGCACCGCGGGATTCCGGCGCGAGGAAACCGAGGTCCTGCGGCGCGCCGTCGACGCCGACCGCAAGAATCCCGAACTCGTGCACACGTTGATGACGAGCCTCGCCGACCAGCAACGCACCGACGAAGCCGCCGACGTGATCGCGCGCGCGGAAGCCGAAGGCTCCGCCACCGGCCGTCTGCTCAACGACTGGGCCAACCACCTCCGCGATCTCGAGCGCCACCGGGAAGCCGAAGCCGCCTATCGCCGCGCGCTCACCCTCGCGCCCGACAACGACGTCGCCGCCGGCAACCTCGCCTCCCTGCTCGTTCTGCTCGGCCGCGCCAGCGAAGCCGCCGCGTTCTGCACCACGTGGCTCGAGCGTCGCCCCGACGACACCTACGTTCGCCGCCAGCTCGCCAACGCTTTCTACGACCAGGACGACTTCGCCCGCGCCGAACCCGAGTATCGCGCGCTCTCGGCGTCCGCGCCCGACGACGCGTTCTACTTCGGCCGCTGGGTCGCCTGCCTTCGCCTGCTCGACCGCCCCCAGCACGCGCTCGACGAATCCCACCGCTGGCTCGAGCAGCATCCGGGCAACGTCTTTCTCCGCGTCGAAATGGGACTCGCCTCCCGCGATCTGAAACGCTTCGACGACGCGCTTCAGCACTACGACGCCGCACTCGCGCTCGAACCCGCGTCCGTCTCCGCCGCGCTGCGCAAACTCCGCCTGCTCGTCGATCAGGAGAGAACCGTCGAAGCCCTGGAATTCGGCCAGACCTGGCACGACGCGCATCCTGATCACGCCTCCGCTGATTTCGTCAACGAACTCGGCATCGTCGCCGATCGCCTCGGCCAAACCGAAACCGCCGAACGCCTCTTCCTGCGCGCCGTCGAACTCGAGCCCGCCAACGCCACCTTCGCGGGCAACGCCGTCGAGGTCGTCGCGCGTCGCGGCCGCATCCAAGACAGCATCCAGCTCGGCCAGCGCTGCCTCGCCGCGCATCCGCCCAACGCCTACCTGCTGCGCCGCCTCGCCGACGTCTACACCTCCCAGCACGATCATTTCCCCGCGCTCGATCTTCTCGACAGCGCCGACCCGCTCGACCCGGCCGACGCCGATGTCGCCCTCGCCTACCTTCGCATCGCCAGCGACGCCGAGGAATTCGATCGCGGTCTCGAATTCGGCCGACGCTGGCTCGCGCGCTCCGGCAACGAGCGCCGCGCCGAAGTCTGGGCTCGCTTCGCCCGACTCTGCTTCACCGCCGATCACGAGGCCGATGCCTTCGACGCCCTTCGCCGCGCCACCGAGCTCGAACCCGGGGAAATCTCGCACATCCGCCTCCGTTTCGGTTTCTGGAACGCCCTCGGTCACAGCACGACCGTGCTCGCCGAATTCGACGCGCTCCGCAGCGACTGGCGCGAAGACCCGCGCATCCTCCGCTACGTCAGCCGCGCCCACCGCGATCTGGGCTTCCACGACGAAGCGCTCGCACTCGCGCTCCGCAACGTCAGCGCCAATCCCGCCGACGACGAGGTCTGCGCGCACCTCGCCCAGCTCCACTACGAGAGCGGCCGCGTCGACGAAGCCCGCGCGTGCCTGCAGCAATGGATCGATTGCCACGGCGAACAACCCGCCGTGCTGCGACTCCGCTGCCGCATGGCCGTCGATCAGCAGGACTACGCCGCCGCGCTCGCCGACGCGGAAAAGGTCCTCCATCAAAACGACTCCGACGAGGACTCCTTCGTCCTGAGCATCCGCGCGCTCCGCGGCCTCCGCCGTCACGCCGAAGCCCGCTCACGCTTGCACCGCTGGCTCGAACACCAGGGCTCTTCCCGACGCATCGACGAGCTCCTCGACGAAGCGCCGGAAAACTTCGCCTGACCTCCCGCGCGGCTCAACCGCGCCGCTCGCCTCGTTACGCGCCCACGCCTGACGGACGCGGGTCTGCGGCCGACCAGACGTCGATCACCTCCACGACGCGCCCGCCCCAAATTCCGGGGACCGAAAACTCGTCCATCGACGTATCAGGAAAACCACGACACGCTCATCCCCCGCCGCTCGAGCTGCGCGCCGTCTCGCGCTCACTTCGAGCCCACCCGCGTGGCCAGGCCCAGCGCGATTCCGACAGCGATCCCGATTCCGATGCCCAGCCCCACATTCTCGAGCATCACCCCCACCGCCGCCCCCAGCACCAGGCATATGACCATGCTACCGGTCCAAAATCGTTTGTTCGAGTGCTCCATGTGAATTCGGGTTCGATCGTCTCGCTCACGCTCGCACCCAACCTACCGTCCCGCCCGCGTTCCTTCCATGGGGGAAAGCACGGTTTTTTCCACCGCCCCGATGACGACACAACCTCGTGATGTCCAATGACCCGCGCCCTTCCCCACCGCCGCTCTTTCTCCGTCGGCGAATTGTGTATTGATGGACGCCCCCAACCCGACAGGCTTCGCACCTTCCGCGCGATGCAATCCAGTCCATCCGATGCTTCGAACGGCGTGCTGATTTCGGTCTCGTGCGATCGCGCCATCAACTACGCGTTTCAGCAGAACTCGATTCCGGTCCTGCGCGAGTTGCGCCTCACCAACCGCTCTTCCGACGAGCTCCGTGACGCGACGATCACGATCTCCGCCGAGCCCGCCTTCGCTTTCCCGCACGAGATCCATCTGCAAGCCCTGCCACCCGGCGGCGAGTTTCGCGTCGGTCCCGTGGACTTGAAGTTGAGCCCCGACTTCCTCGATAGCCTCACCGAAAAAGTCACCGGCTGGCTGCACATCGACGTCGCGTGCGGCGAACAACGTTTCCCTCGCCACAGCGAACCGATCGCGCTGCTCGCGCGCAACGAATGGTGCGGCCTCGCTTCGCTGCCCGAAATCCTCGCCGCGTTCGCCCTGCCCAACGATCCCGCCGTCATGCGCGTGCTCCGGCGCGCCGCGGACATTCTCGAAAAACACACCGGCCGCTCCGCACTCAACGGTTACCAGGACAAAAACCGCCAGCGCGCGTGGCAGCAGGTTTCGGCCATCTACCAAGCCCTCTCCGCCGAACGCATCCGCTACATCAGCCCGCCCGCGAGCTTCGAAGAAACCGGCCAGAAGGTGCGCTTCCCCTCCGAAATCCTGGACCAGCAATTCGGCACCTGCCTCGACCTCGCGCTCCTCTTCGCCGCCTGTTGCGAACAGGCCGGACTGCATCCACTCGTGCTCATGCACCAGGGCCACGCCTACGCCGGCTGCTGGCTGGTCGAGCGCACGTTGAACGATCCGGCCACCGACGATCAACAGGCCATCCGAAAGCTCGTCGAGTTGGAGGAATTGACCGTCGTCGAAACCACGACGCTCACCAGCGACACCCCGCAAGGCCTCAAACACGCCGAGCTGCTCGCCGCTCCGTATTTACATTCGGATACACCGCTGCGGCTCGCGTTGGACATCAGGCGCGCGCGCTCCGCCCGCATTCATCCGCTGCCGATTCNCGGACAATCCCGCCCCTCGCCCGCCGACGCCCCGCCGGACACCTCCGACGCCGACCTCGGCTCGCGCCGTTTCGCCGATCCGACCGATCCCGCCGTCGCGCCCGCGCCGCCCAAACCCGCTTCGCGCATCGATCAGTGGAAGAGCCGGCTGCTCGATCTCAGCCTGCGCAATCGCCTGCTCAACTTCCGCCCCACCAAAGGCACCGTGCCGATCCTTTCCGCCGCGCCCGAGCACGTGGAGGACGAACTCGCCGCCAACGTCGAGCTGAAGCTCGTCCCGCGTCCGACCGTCATGGCTCGCGAGGACCCGCGCAGCGCGACCTTGTATTCGCGCCAGCAAAGCGCCGACGCGTTGCACGAGCACCTGCAGGAGGAGTTGCGCCACGGCCGGCTGCACACCGCGCTCGACGACGGCGAACACCAGCGTCGGCTCACCGAACTCTATCGCGCCGCACGGCTCGCCCTCGAAGAAAACGGCACCAACACGCTCTACGCCGCCGTCGGCGTGCTCGAGTGGCGCGAAACCGAACACAGCGACCGCACACTGCGCGCTCCGCTGCTGCTCGTGCCGGTCGAGTTGAAGCGCAAGTCCGTGCTCGAGGGTTTCCACCTCCGCCGCATCGACGAGGAAACACGGCTCAACGTCACGCTCATGGAAATGCTCCGGCAGCATTTCAAAAAAGAAATCGCCGGACTCGATCCGCTGCCCGAAGACGCCACCGGCGTCGACGTCGGCCAGGTGTTCCGGCATCTTCCGCACCGCAGTGCGCGATCTTCCCGGCTGGGAAGTGAAGACCGAAATCTGGCTCGGACAATTTTCGTTCACGAAATTCCTGCTCTGGAAAGATCTCGCCGACCGCCTCGACGATCTCACGCGCAACCGCGTCGTTCGCCACATGGTGCACGACGCCGACCTCCCCTACCGCAATCCGCCCGAAGACATCCACCCGCGCGAACTCGACGATCGTTTTTCGCCGTCCGAAATCTACTGCCCGCGCAGCGCCGACTCCTCCCAACTCGCCGCCGTGATCGCCGCCGCCCACGGCCACGACTTCGTCCTCGAAGGCCCGCCCGGCACCGGCAAATCGCAAACAATCACGAACATCATCGCGCACTGCCTCGCCCACGGCCGTCGCGTCCTGTTCGTCGCCGAAAAACGCGCCGCGCTCGACGTCGTGCATCGCCGCCTGAAGGAGGAGGGCCTCTCGCCGTTCTGCCTCGAACTTCACTCCAACAAAACCGGCAAGGGCGAGGTGCTGGGCCAGTTCAAGGAAACCCTCGATTTCACCGCGCAACAAACGCCCGAAACCTGGCAGCAGCGCGCCGACGAATTGAAGCGCGCCCGCGACGAGCTGAACGCCTACGTGCGCGCGCTGCATCACCGCTATCCGTGCGGCCTCGGCGCGCACCAGTGCTTCGACTTTCTCCTTCCCCGCCGCGACCTGCCCGTCGTCAAGCTCGGCTGGTCCGACGTGTTGACCTGCGAGGCCGGCCAACTCGATCGTTGCCGCGACGCCGCCCGCCAGCTCGCACAGCGTTCCGAACTCCTCGGCGAAATCAGCGGCCATCCGCTCGCGTCCGTCCACGCGACCGAGTGGACGCCCGGGTGGTCCGACGAAGCGCGCGAGAAACTTCTCGCGGTCGGCACCCGCGCCGCCGCCGCATCGAGCGCCGCCGCAGAATTGCGCACGTGGCTCGGCCGCGCCACTCCGCCCGCGAACCTTCCCGAACTGCTCACGCTCCGCGAACTCGCACAACTTCTCCTCAGCGCGCCGCCCGTCGGCCCCGGCTTTCCCACCACACCGTGGTCGCAACTTTCCGCCCAACTCGACGCCTGGATCTCCGCCGTTCGCGAACGCGCCGAACTGCGCTCGCATCTCAGCGGCTTCGCCGAAACCCGCTTGCTCGCCCTCGATCTCGACGGCCTGCAACAAAAATGGCTCTCCGCGCAGGACGCCTGGCTCCTCCTAAAATGGCTGCGCATCGGTGGCGTTCGTCGGCTGCTTCGCACCGCGCGCACCGACGCCACACCGGTTCCCGTCGATCGCTTGGGCGAAACGCTGCAACACGCGCTGCGGCTCCGTGCAATCAACGCCACGCTCCGCGAAGCCGCCCCGCTCGCCACCTCCGCGCTCGGCGGAATTTGGCATCAAGGCGAACCCTCCCCCGACACGCTCGCGCACGCACGCCAATGGGGCGAATCGCTCCAATCCACCCTGCTCGCGCTCGCAGGCGACGATCTCGAGTTTCTCCAGAACGTGCGCCGGCGCCTCAGCCTGCTGTTCGCCGAAGGCCCAAACGCCTTTTCGCCCCACACCTCGGTCGGCAACAAGCTCGCGCACTTCGCCCGCACTTGGGACGACTCCGCGCAAGCGCTCGCCGACGCCGCCTCGATCGCGCGTTTGGATCGCACCGAGATCGATGCCGCGCCCGATTTTCTCTCCGCCGCGTCGCAGCTCTCCGAGCGCATCGTCGCCGCTTGGCGCCACATCCGCCCCTGGTGCTCCTGGCAGAAAGCCCGCGCCGCCGCACGACAGCTCGAGCTCGGCGCTTTGTGCGACGCGATCGACACCGGCCTCGCCCCCGCCGCCGACGCGCCACACTGGTTCGAGCGCAGCTTCCGTCGAGCGTTGCTGGACGCCATTCTCGGCACCGACGAGGTGCTGCGCAGCTTCTTCGGTCACGAACATCGCGAACGCATCGAGCGCTTCCGCCGACTCGACGATCAGGTCACCACGCTCACGCGCGAACTCATCCGCGCCCGCCTCGCCGCCGGCATCCCGCGCGACCAGCTACGAGGAAACCGTGCCGAAAACCGAACTCGGTTTGTTGCGGAAGGAAATCGGCAAGAAAACCCGCCACCTCCCCGTCCGCCAATTGCTGAGCCGAATCCCCGCGCTCCTGCCGCGCCTCAAACCGTGCGTGCTCATGAGCCCGCTCTCGGTCGCGCAATACCTCGATGCCAGCCACGAGCATTTCGACGTCGTCGTGTTCGACGAAGCTTCGCAGATCCCCGTCTGGGACGCCGTCGGCGCCATCGCGCGCGGCCAACAACTCATCGTCGTCGGCGATCCGAAGCAGCTTCCGCCCACGAATTTCTTCAACCGCTCGGAGGACAACAACGACGACGAAGCGCTCGTCGAACAGGAAGACTTGGAAAGCATCCTCGACGAACTCCTCTCGCACGGCCTGCGCCACAAGCGACTCCAGTGGCACTACCGCAGCCGCCACGAGGGCCTCATCGCGTTCAGCAATCACAACTACTACGCGAACGATCTGCTCACGTTTCCTTCGCCCGACGTCGGGCTTTCGGGCGTGCGTTTTCGTCCGGTCGACTCCCGTTACGACAAAGGCAAGACCCGCACCAACCGCAGCGAAGCCGAAGCGCTCGTCGCCGAACTGGTCCAGCGCCTTCGCGATCCCGCGCAAAGCCGCCGCTCCTATGGCGTGGTCACGTTCAGCCAGGCGCAACAACTCCTCATCGAAAACCTCCTCGACGAACAACGCCGCAAACACCCGGAGATCGAAATGCACTTCGGCGACGAGCCTCCGCAGGAAGGCGAGCCCGTCTTCGTCAAGAATCTCGAAAACGTCCAGGGCGACGAACGCGACGTGATCCTGTTCTCGGTCTGCTACGGTCCCGACGAAACCGGCCGCATCTCGATGAACTTCGGCCCGCTCAACCGCGACGGCGGCGAACGCCGGCTCAACGTCGCCATCACCCGCGCCAAGCAGGAAGTGCTCGTCTTCAGCAGCCTCCGCGCGGACCAGATCGACCTCGCCAAAACCCGCGCCCGCGGCGTGCGCGACCTGAAGTTGTTTCTTGAATACGCCGAACGCGGCCCTCACGCGCTCGCCACGTCCGCCGTCGCCCAAACCGGCGACACCCACGATTCCGAATTCGAACGAATGGTCGCCGACCGGATCCGTTCCCTCGGCTTCGAAGTCCACCCGCAGGTCGGCTGCTCCGGCTACCGCGTCGATCTCGCCGTCGTCGATCCCTCCGCCCCCGATCGCTACCTGCTCGGCGTCGAATGCGACGGCGACACCTATCATCGCGCCGCCACCGCCCGCGATCGCGACAAACTCCGCCACCTCGTGCTCGAGGGCTTGGGCTGGAAACTCCATCGCCTCTGGTCGACCGACTGGTGGCACGACCCCGAGAACGAACAAGCGAAGCTCGAAGCCGCCCTCGCGAAAGCCCGCTCCTACTCTCGCACCACGTAGATCGGCGTCACCCCCACCCGCAGCGTCACCCTGCCCTTCTCCACCGCGACGCGCTGCGCTTCGCCCAAGGCATCGACCGCCCGCGCCGAGGTCCACATCGTCGGCCAGCCAAACTCCACGCCCGGCGCATCCTCGCCGGTAAACCGGTCCCGCTGCTCCCACACCACGAACGCGCTTCCACGCGCTCCGCGATCGACCTCGAAGAGATGGATCGAAGCCCGCTCCGGCGTCGGCACGCGCACCACCTTCTGAACTCCGGCCAAAACCGTCGTCATCCGTTTGAACGCCTCGGCCGTCAGCGTGGGTTTCATCTCCTCGCCGTCGTTCACCATGAGCCCGAACTTCCCAAACATCAGGCCCATGATGTCGTCCCGCTCGTTCGTCGCCGGCGAATACTGCCAATACAGCGAACGCCGAATTCCCGCCGACAGCGCGAACAGGTTTTGCATCACCAGCGTCCGCGACTGAATCCGCCGGTATTTCGCCTCGAGCTCCGGCGCACAGCCCCACATGAACATCCGCGTCTGCGGCGCCAGCGTAGGCATCTTTTCATAGAGCTCGGCCACCGCGCGTCCGAGCTTCGGATCGACCGCGGGATTGCCGTCCTCGTCCGGCTTCACCGACCACTGCTGCACGATGTGCAGATACGGCCAGTTCTCGGGAAACTCGTAAAAACTCGGTCCGCCATACTCGCCTCCGATGATCGGCTTCTCGTAGCCATTCGCGCGCATCCGCTCCCGGATGTAGTCCACGCGCGGCACGATCGTCTCCGGACTGAGATAAAGCCGCAGATCGAACACATCGAAAGCGTCCGCGCCTTCCCGCAGCACATGTTCGAAAAACCCGAGCGCCACGTCCTGATGCGGCATCGGCGGAACCGGCTCACCCGTCGGCGTCTTCAGTCCGGGCGGAACGAACAGCCCGTCGCAACCGCCGAGCACGACCAGCGCGTCCGGATCCGCCGCCTTGACCGCGCGATGAAAAATCCGGAGCTGATCGACAAACTCATCCACGCTCCCCGCCCAGAACGCCGGATTCGTCGGCTCCGCATCATTGCCCCAGTAGCGCACGCGCCCGCGGTAGCGGCTGACCGTTTCGAAAACGAAACGATGGTAATCCTCCGGATTCTTCGCCGGCGTCGCCGGCATCATGATCGCCGGCACGCGCGTCGCCCACTTCGAGGCCGAGTAGAGCGTGACAAAACCTTCGTCGGGGTTCTGCAACTCGCCGACATACGCATCCAAATCCGACCAGTTGAAACGCCCTTTCTCCGGCTCGATCTGATCCCAAAACAAAATCACTCGACTGAAACCTCCGCCGAGGTCGCGCACGCCGCACACATACGGCCGCGGCTTCACGCCCGCTTGTCCGTAAAGATATCCCCACGCAACGCCGAAGGGCGAAGCCTCGGGGATCACGGGAGCAGGAGCAGCATTGGCCAAGGTCATTCGAGCGACGGCGGCGAGAACCGCGAGAGGAGCAAAACGAAGTTTCATGAACGAATTTGGGAGGAAGATCGCTTCGGTTCTGGGAAAACCCTTCGAGGAGCTACCCGGCGGATTTGGCCGCCGCCCGCGATGGCGTCTTCCGCGTCGCGAGATCGAAGATCGTGACGAGTTCCTCCGCATACTCGGCCAACGACAGCTTGGGATTCGCCGCCCACTGCGCCAAAGCGCCATTGATCGCGTGCATGAGCGTCGTCGCCATCGGCAGGACCGCGAACGACCGAAACTCCCCGCCGGCCTGCCCGTTTTTCAGAATCGAAATCACCGACTTCAAATAAGCCGACTCCGACCGCTCGCGCAGATAAAGCGCACCGCGCTCGTCGCGGTGGTTCATGAGAATATACGAAACCGCCAGCAGCTTCGCGCGGTGCTGTTCGAGAAACGCGAACTCCGACCCGATGTAGGCCCGCAGCTGCCCGCGGGCCGTTTTCTCCGCATCGATCCGCGGCTCGATAAACTCCCGCATCTCCCCGAAAATCTGCTCCACCGCCGCCTCCACGAGTTCGTCCTTCGTGCCAAAATGATAGATCACCACGCTTTTGCTGATGCCCGCCCGCTCCGCGACCTTCGCCAGCGACGCCCCCGCGTAGCCCTCCTCCGCCACCCCCTCGATCAAGGCCTCGATCAACTGCCGCCGCCGCGCCTCCTCGATAAACGATTTTTTTCGACCGATCGGACTATTTTTCGTCTTCATGGTCTAGAACCAGCCCGCGCGGTCAGCCGGGTCAAGCCAATGATACTCTTTTGAGTTCGTTCGTCATCCCGAACGGGGCGATGAGTCCAAGCCGCGATCGCAGCCGCCTCCACGCGGAGCCATCGATTCATCTTCCCTCCACACCTCTCACGTCGCAGCCATAACGGAGGCAACGGGAGCCCGCCCCCCCGCTTCGCTTATGCAAAAAATTGGTGAAGCACGCGTGCGTTCAGCACCAACCAGGGGACGGTAAAATTCGATACGTTGTTTACTTGTGACGTCGAACTGGAACGCAGATAGAATTGCAGCAGATGAAGAAACTACTCCCGCTTCTACTGCTCGCCTTCTGGATTCCGACCCACGCCGACACCAGCGATCGCAATATTCGCTACACCTTTGAGGGGACCCTCTCGGCGCCGTTCAATGCCGGAAGCGCCGCCAGCCTCGGAGACTCCTTCACACTGCAGTTCGACATGGATCTGGATAGCGTGTCCCGTCACTCCGCTAACCAGGCCGATTACCCGATCACGAACCTGACATTCTCCCTTGGACCCAACGCCTCGGGCGACTACGCGGGCGGACACATCACCGGCAGTATGAGCCTTACGCTCTACTCCTTCCCGGCTAATCAACAGCTCGTCTTTTCTTTCTCTTCCACCACCCCAAACGTAGGGGCCTCTTTTGCTGCAGCGAACGGGCTGCCGTTCTTTTCTTTTCGATTCAATCTCGAGGCAACTAATACGAACAGCTTCACGCTGCAAGCTGGGCAAGACGTTACACTGCGCAACGTCTTCAGCACCCTGGATATCGCTCACTTCGACACGGAAGCAGAAGTGCACCTCCAATTCTGGACAGGCACCGGCCTGCCCGCCAGTATAACGGGCACGATCAACAATATCTCGGTGGCGCCTATTCCAGATGGCTCAGCAATCCCCGAACCGTCGACCTACGCAGCGTTCGCCGGGATCGCCGTTCTCGGCGTCACTCTCGTTATCCGCAAACGAAACAGAAGAAACAGCTGAGCACTGCTTCACCCATTGAGACGAAAACCGCCCCTGCCGAGGCGGTTTTTTTTTGCTGAGGAAAAAGCCGTTCGACGAGCAGTTTTGGGGATCGGTAGACTTCAACCTCACCAACGCTGGCAATCGGAACTCCTCAAGCTTGCACAGCGACACTCCTTGCCTGGTTCGATTTCGCATCGAACGTCATGTGACCGGAAACCGCTCAAGGTCTTTAGCGGCGATTCCTCGATTTCAAGGCGAGCGGCCGAGCAACAAACACGACGCCCGGCCAAATTCATTGATATCGATCATCCCGCCCGCACCATCCCACGCCGATGTTACTCCAAAAAATATCCAAATACCTTATACCTCTGTTCGGTGCGCTGACCGCTTCCGCTTACGGCCAGGCCTACTTCACCTTCAGCGGCGGCAGTGGGAATCCGCTCACGATCACCCTGACGACTCCCGTCACATTCACATTGACGGAAGAGGTCTCGAGCAAATGGCCTCTGTTCGTCATCGATGGGTTGGGGTCCATCGTGGACACGGCCACGTTGAGATCCTTCGAAAACTCGAGCATCACCTATCGCATCGATAATGGACCATCTTATACGATCGAAAATTGGATTTCCGGCGCTTCGGTCGGAGTGCTGACGCCCGACGACCTCTACTTTTTCAACTTCACCAATCTGGTCGAGCCAGGTTCGTCGACAATTGGCAGAGTCATCGAGTTGACAGCGGGAACAATGACAACCGCCGACGCAATCGCCGCGGCGGCACCGGCTGACGGCGTGTATACATTCTTCCTGAACGAATCGAGCGGGAACACGATCGCCATCGGTTCCGTGATTCCCGAGCCGTCCACCTATGCGGCCATCGCCGGAGTGGCAGCGCTTGGCCTCACGGTCGCGATCCGGCGCCGGAAACGCGCGATCTGATCGCACCCAAGGTGGCGGGTCAGTCCCCGCCACCAACATCGATTCGACGGTAGGCACCTTCAGCGCGATCCGGTAAAGGATCGTAGCGAGCGGCAGGCAGGATCTAAGCGCCGAGACGATCGTCCGGACCGACAAACCGTCTTGGCGATCGTCAAAGGCGATGACTACATCGCCACCAGAATCGGATCACGATCGGAACGGAGAGAATGATTCCGATCGCAAACACGGCGATCGACGGGAGCGTGGCAGACGTTCCACCGCGGCGACTCAGTGTAAGCATGTCGTCTCTCGATTGAACGCCCCCCGTCCTTGATCGCCGCATCCGGTTGAGAACGTATCAGCCGCCCTGCCCTTTAGCAGTCATCCTTGTGCTCTGGAAGACGTGCCAAACGCCAACGCCACACCTCGCAAAATCGTAGGCGCAAATCTCTGCCGCGGGTTCAAGTCCGCCACAAACGTCACGTGAATCAGAACCCTGCACGAGGCGCTCCTCAGCAGCCACGCCCGCGTGAAACAAATTGGTGGACCGGATCGGGATCAAACCGACGACCTCGTCGTTGCGAACGACGCGCTCTATCAACTGAGCTACCGGCCCACGAAAGGAGCGGTGGTTTTGCGCAATCGCCGCGCGCGAGTAAACACCAATTTTCCAAAACTGTGCGAGCGCTTCACCCGCCGCCACATGCGTCTCCTCCGACGCGCCGCGCCGCCTTCGCTCAGCTCCCCGTCGCCCCGACCAATCGCGCGAACACCATCTTGCCCCCGCCGCTCGGCAGCACGCTCGTGATCTCCGCGCCCACGCGTTGCCCGATCAACGCCCGCGCCGCTCCCACCACGACCATCGAACCGTCGTCGAGATATCCCACCGCCTGCCCTTCGTCGCGTCCCGGCTTCACCAACTCTACTTCGATCGTCTCTCCGATCATCAACTCCGGCCGCAACGACTTCGCCAGCTGGTTCAAATTCAGCCACTGCACGCCGTGAAACTCCGCCATCTTCGCGAGATTGTAGTCCGTCGTCAGCAGCTTCGCGCGCATCGATTGCGCGAGAAACACCAGCTTCGCGTCCACGTCCGCGCGCTTCGTCACCTCACTCTCCGGAATCCGGATGTCGAGATGCTTTAACCGCCGCAACTCGTTCAACACCTCCAGCCCGCGCCGCCCGCGCGCCTGCTTTTGCGGATCCGTCGAATCCGCCACCGCCTGCAGCTCCGTCAGCACGAACCGCGGAATCACCAGCGCCGCATTCAAAAACCCCGCCTCGCACACCCGCGCGATCCGCCCGTCGATCAACACACTCGTGTCCACCACCACCAGCGGCACGTCCACCTCGTGCGGCACGAAGCGCACATACGGTATCACCAAATTGAATTCATCCTTCCCGCGCAGCGCGATCACCGTCGCCAGATACGTGCAGATCACGAACAGCGACAGCTGAAACAAATGAATCAGCTGCGGATCGCCCGCCGCGAACAACGGCGACGTCCCCAGCAGATACGCGATCAACGACCCCACCGCCAAACCGAACGTGATCGCCGACAGCCCCCGCAGCGAAAACCCCTTCAACAACAGGTCCACCAACACCACGAGCGTCCCGATCAACAACCCGATCGTCACCGCCACCCCGCGCTTATCATCCCACTCCTCGATCGTGTAACACACCAGCCACCCGCCCGCCCCGCAGAGCAGCAGGAAGAAAACCCGAATCGCGAACAACGTCCGGTTCATCACCCCGCGCGATAATGAAACACCACCAGCAGCGCCAGCGGCACCGCCACTCCCACCACCATGCAAGCCACCAGCACCTTCAAATGACGCCGGGCTTTGATCTTTTCAGGAGTGTCGCCGTCCATTTCAGTGCGAGCGCACCAAAGCCCCCACGGCATGACAACGCAATACTGGCTCGTTAAATCCGAACCCGAAGCCTACGCATGGAGCGACCTCGTTCGCGACCGCCGCACCGCCTGGACTGGCGTCCGCAACTACGCCGCCCGCCTCAACCTCAACGCCATGCGCCGCGGCGATCGCGTTCTCTTCTACGAGAGCGTCACGACCAAGGCCGTCGTCGGCATCGCCGAAGTCACCAAATCCGCCTTCCCCGACGACACCGCCGACGAACCCGGCTGGGTCGCCGTCGAATTGAAAGCCGTCGAACCGCTCGCCGCGCCCGTCACGCTCGCCCAAATCAAAGCCGAGCCCTCGCTCGCCGACATCCCCCTCCTCCGCCAGTCCCGGCTCTCCGTGATGCCGCTCCCCGCCGCCGCTTTCAAAAAGATCGTCGCGCTCGCCCGCTAGGCTCGAACCCGCCGCCCCGACGGGTTGTTTCCTCCTTTACCTCCCCGCGCGCGTCCCTCCCCAACGCCGTGCCCATTGACACGCGCCCCCCTCGCTCCGTATTTCTGCCCGCCATGGACAAGCCGGTCTACGTGCTCGAGTTCGAGAAACCGCTCCGCGAACTCGCGCGGGAACTCGACGCCCTGCACCAAAAATCGCTCGAGCAAAACGTCGATCTCTCGACCGAAGTCGCCGGTATCGAACGGCGCTTCCTGCAAGCGCGCCGCGACATCTACACCAACCTCACGCCGTGGCAGCGCGTCCAAATCGCCCGCCACCCCGACCGCCCCTACGCGCTCGATTATATAAATCTCATCTGCACCGATTTTCAGGAGCTGCACGGCGACCGCCAGTTCAACGACGACCGCGCGCTCATCGGCGGCACCGCCTTCTTTAACGGCGAGTCCGTCATGATCATCGCCCAGCAAAAAGGCCGCGACCCGAAGGAGCGCATCGTGCGCAACTTCGGCATGCCCCAGCCCGAAGGCTACCGCAAGGCCCTCCGCCTGATGCGCATGGCCGAAAAATTCGGCCTGCCCGTCCTCACTTTCATCGACACGCCCGGCGCGTATCCAGGCGTCGAATCCGAAGCCCGCCACGTCTCCGAAGCCATCGCGATGAACCTCCGCGAAATGGCCGCGCTCCGCGTCCCGTCCATCGCCGTCATCGTCGGCGAAGGCGGTTCCGGCGGCGCGCTCGGCATCGGCCTCACCGATCGCGTGCTCACCTTCGAAAACAGCTACTACTCCGTCATCTCGCCCGAAGGCTGCGCCGCCATCCTCTGGAAAGACCGCGCCGCCGCCTCGAAAGCCGCCGAAGCCCTCAAGCTCTCCGGCGCCACCCTCGAACAACTCGGCGTCGTCGACGAGGTCATCCCCGAACCGCTCGGCGGCGCGCATCACGACATCGCGCAAGCCGCCGCCTCCCTGAAAACCGCGCTCGAAAAACACCTCGCCGAACTGCGCGCGCTTTCCCCCGACCAGCTCCTCGACACGCGCTACAACCGTTACCGCCACCTCGGCGTCTACGAAGAAGACGGCGTCACGCACAACTAGCGCTTCGCGAAGCTCCAAGCTCCAGAGAACCACCAAAACCCCAACTCACCTCTCCCCACCCGTTCGCCCTCGCGAACGGGTTTTGTTTTTAAGAATTGATCCTTCTCTGGAGCTTGGAGCTTCCACGCCGCTCAGGCGCGGACGGTCAACAACTCGATCTTCAACGCCGCCGCCATCGACGCACCGATCTCGATCAGCGCGCCGTTCAATCGCACATCCTCCGTCGCCATGTCGAAGCGCCGCGGCATCCCCGTCAGGAATTTGCTCACCACCGGCTCCACCGCGCGCCCGAGCACGCTCGCATGCGGGCCCGTCATCCCCACGTCGCAAATGAACGCCGTCCCCTTCGGCAGCACCGTCGCATCCGCCGTCGGCACATGCGTGTGCGTCCCGATCACCGCCGTCACGCGCCCGTCGAGATACCAGCCGAGCGCCTGCTTCTCCGACGTCGCTTCCGCATGCACCTCCACGATGATCGCATCGCACTGCGGCCGCAGCTGCTCGATCATCCGATCCGCCGTCAAAAACGGGCAGTCCGCCTTCATCCCCATGAACTGCCGTCCCAAAACCGTGAATACAGCCACCCGAAACCCCCGCGCCTCCACGATCAGATGATCCCACCCGGGATTCGACGCCGGCAGATTCGCCGGCCGGCACACGCGATCGATCCGCGTGATCTCCGTTTCCCACCCGCGTTGATCCCACACATGATCGCCCAGCGTGATCGCGTCGATGCCCGCCTCCAGCAGCGACCGCGCGATCGTGCCCGTGATTCCATTGCCCGCCGCGGCATTTTCCCCATTCGCGATCACGAAATCCAACGCATGCTCCGTCCGCAGCATCTGCAGCTTCGCATTCACCAGTTCGCGCCCCGGCCGACCCACAATGTCGCCAATAAAAAGGAGCTTCAGCATTCGCCCACAAGGAACGCCACCGCGCCATCGCACAACCGCTAACTTCACCCCCGCCTGCCACCCGCGGCGGAACGCGCCGGCGTTTCATCCCTCCCGTCGTTCTTCCCGCGCAAATCTCACCCGGCACCCCGCCTATCCCGAAGCTTGCCACCTCCCCCGCCCCGCCTTTTTCTGACCGATCTCATTTTCAAACCCAGACGCCCATGAAATCCACGACCTCACCCGCCTCGTTTCCCCAGCCTGAAATCGGCCGCGAAATGAAGGGATCCGACGCCGTCGTCGAATGCCTCATCCGCGAGGGCGTGGATG